>Ga0210059_1005747_pt1 | contig 19898 bp, 11 predicted proteins | sample Ectturendosymbi2_FD_188042 | JGI IMG/M metagenome (GOLD analysis project Ga0210059, IMG submission 188042) | Ecteinascidia turbinata endosymbiont from Florida, USA - Sample 2 (SPAdes) (version 2) | ecosystem: Host-associated > Tunicates > Ascidians > Unclassified | place: Key West, Florida... | reverse complement strand
CTGTCAAGGTGGCCAACGCATTGGCTCCTTCAGGGCGCTGACTCAGCAAATTACGTTCAGAACCAGACCGCTCGTTATCCATATATGGTAACGACACAACGAAAAACTGACCATGTAAACGTAGTAAAAGAAACACGATGGCAGTTTAATTGGAAGGACCCCCAGTTTTCGTGGTGAGCACTGTCAAATTGTTTATCCACGAATTATGTGCTTTCCTTGACTGCTCTAATCACAAGCAATTTTTCCTTGTCAAGGCTTTTGCTTCCATAACTTCAGCCCCCCCCTTAGAAAAAACCTGGCTGCGCGCCTGTTCACGCCACTATCAGCCAAATATTGTGCTTAGAAATAAGCGATTTTAGCAACAATTCGCTATTTTTGAATACATATTTCATATTCTCTTAACGATGTTCTTACAGAATAAAAAATATATTCTTTCATGGTTGATCAAAATAACGTGGGGGACAAATTATGTGTACTCTATGACAGTGGTTCTTAACCTTTCTACCCACTCGTACCCCCTGAGCTTTCGTTAAATTTTCTCGTACCCCTTGTCTAAACTCAAATAGTAATTAATAACTAAGTTGTAGAAAATTAGCATAGTTGCCTGATCGCATGAGACAAATACAGCTTGAAAGTTTATTAGTGAAGGCAGTGATCTTTTCCCTAGCTTTGATCACGTTCATTGCCGTTCCCTGAATGGAGGTGATAAGTCGTTGAGGTGGCTGAATATATCTGAAAGGTAGCCTATGCCAGAGACATAATGAACTCATTTTCAAGGTGCTCTGCTATGCCACTACCTCCGTGTCTCAGAAACTGCTCGATTTCTTTGCGCAGCTCACGAACACGAATAAGCACTCGAACACAGGATAGCAATGGCACTTTCGTGTAGTAAAGAAGAACATTGTGTTGAGCTTAAACTTCGTTACAAAAAACTCTGAACAGGCCGTGATTCAAGGTTTGGCTTCTGACAAAGTTTACTGCACTCACAACAATCGACAATACATCTTTAAAATTTTCAGGGCGTATATGCCTAAAAATGTTGGTGCTTCGTACCCCCTGTTGCGGTGATTGGTACCCCCAAGGGGTACGTGTACCCCCGGTTAAGAACCACTGGTCTAGATGCTGTATTTCTTTCTTGTTCCAGTCTACGATTCCTGCTGTGTAGACAAGTCTTAACGAGGGGGGAGCAGGGGGGGCACATTTCCCTGGACGCCAATTCACTATGGGGTCGCTAAATCACAGCAGGGGCGCCGAATTACTGCTGGATGCGCCGAAAAGTCCCAACAATGTCATAAGTACTTTCTTCAATACAGCAAATTTGCCTTTGAAAGAACTCAGATTTGACCATAGGGACGCCACACTTCGACCATGGGTGCACCGGTTCGACCTGGGGGGCTCCGATTTTGTTTTTTGCCCGTGTGCCATCTAACCTCATTATGCCCCTGTGTGTAGGTAATCACTGGCATCGCGTTTGTGTTGATGGCCTGTATTTGTTTTGGCAGTGAGGCGTGATTTGAGTATCAGCCTTAGCCTTTTTCTGTAGGTTGTTTTTACTTTGCTTTTGACCTCACCCTGTTTGTTCTGCATGGTTTGGCAGACTGACAGATTGTGCACCGTGTATTTTGCCAAACAATTACGAAATCCTGCAAAATTACAAATAATGTATTACAAATAATATTGTCAAAATACTGCCAAATTCTGCAGCATTTTTATACTAAAAGATTTGCTCTAATGGACCCAATACTAATTGTGTTACTGAAACTAAGTTAGACAAAATTCGACGTTTAAAATTGGGGTGGCCAGCCCCCCCAAAAATGAACGTGGGGGGCCTCGGCCCACGTGGCCCACCGTTTCCGCCACCCACAAACCAGCCCAACAAAATTTTATACACACCACTGAGTGGGCCCCACAAAAGTCTTTCAAATCGGAGTCCGCACTTGAAAATGTTGGCACTAGTTTCAGCAAAAGTTCGGCTGAAAGGAGGGAAGTGAAATAGAAGCCCAAAATCTTCTTACACAAAAAAAAACTTGGATAAACAAACAGAACTTGGCAACAAATGTGCTTGAACAACATTTTGCATGGCTTTTCAGATCTTTGTTCATTATTTTGTAACTTGTTGGCGCCAATTTTAGCTAGTTTGGCACCACTTTCTGCCGAAAAAATTATAAGTGAAATCTTAAGTATCATTTGACTTGGCATCCAGTCGATCCTTCAAACTAATGACTCGAAGCGACTCGACAGTTCTTGCTACTCGGTCGACTCTGACTCGACTCGACCAAGTTACGACTCAACTCTGACTCGAAAATATTTCAGATGACTCCGATTGGATTCTGACTTGAAGTGCTTGCGACTCGGCTCGTGACTAGTCAGGTAAGATTCGATCACATCGCGGTTGTTATAAAAGTTGATGATTATATAGTCTCGCCCCAGTTGTGAAATATCATTTATTATCTATACAGTAAGCAAACTTTAACCTTGTGGCAAGCTTCTGAGGAATCTGCCTGCTTTTTACTTTCATTCTTCTGCAACGATTAAAACTTCCAAGCGTATGTATTTTTCATAGTTAAAGGCAACAAAGATGGCGGCAAGTAAATTAGTCACAGTTTATTGACGGGGAAACTAGTTTTGCGTTTTCCAACGCATCATCAGTCCTGTAAATGCAAGACAAATCTCACAAGCGAAATGTTGGCACTTGAAAACAAGTAAAGATGCATGAAGAAATTTTGACGAAGGTGCGAAGGTTTTTGATTGTGTGCTTTTAGCTAGGTATGTTTTTGTAAGATGAAATGAGTTTGTCAGAATTCTTAAGGTATATTATGAGACACATGTGCTGTTGGCGTTGCTAACTAAAGTATACGTAATCTAGTGACGTTTTGTGTTAGATTTTTTCTACGTACGGGAATTCCCGGAGGTCGAAAGTTTGGTTTTGCTGAGCCAGTGGTGCGGCTTAGTGTTGCCAACTGGTATATATAGTGGAACATTATTGGTTGCGATACAATATAGCAATGCGAAAGCAAAACACTGCTAACAAGTACTCGCAACTAGGACGCCGAAAAAACCCTGAAGTTATCTAATCGAGGCGCCCTGAAGATTTGTTGAAACAACGACAATGTTTAAATGCATTAAAATGCATTTTTGGGAGTGTCTTAGACACTAGACACTGTTTAGTGTTTAGTATTTCACCGGCGATATTCTGGCGGCAACAGATCGGCTGGAGCGATTGTGCGGGCAGTGGAAGATTCGGTCTCATGGCATGACACAACACAAAGAAATAGGTCACTTTGTCACGAAAACTCTGTCCTGCTTTTGGTGTAATGATTAGGTGTTACCTCTGCTATACCAATGGTTTGCGGTTCGACTCTCGTCTTGCCGACTTTTGTTTGTTTTCTTTGCTTTTTTCAGGCTCCGCTTAGGTGTTACCTTTGAGGGTTAGTGTTGTTAGGTTAGGATTAGGGTTAGGTTTGGCTAGGATTAGGGTTTGGTTAGGATTAGGGTTAAGTTAGAATTAGGATTCGGTCAGGTTAGCGTTAGGTTAGTGTTACTGTTACTTAGCTTAGCATTAGGTTCTGGGATAGGTTAGGTTAGCTTAGCGTTAGGTTTGGGATAGGTTATGTTAGGGTTAGGATTAGGGTGAGCTTAGGGCTACGGTTAGCCTTAGGTTGTGGATTTATGTTTTAGTTGTATTTATTTCTTTTCTACCAAGCCTTTTGCTGCTGCAAAATAGACACTGCCAATACATTGCAAGCATCCCAAAAGCAACAACAACTGTGCAAAGCACATAATTCACAAAAAGAAAAATACAATCAAACAAATTTCATTTTCATCATATTCATTGAGAAGTCACATTTTATCATTTAAAAGCATATAGCCATAATCAATGATTGGGCAAATGCTGCATGCTATTGCTGCAGGATGCAGCATGCTCTTTGTAGCCTCATCAATTTTGTTCATTTCGAAATATAAGTATTTTGGCAGTTTCTATAATCTGTAAAATGTGCACATTTGCACAAGTACTGAAATTGCTGTGGGTTATCTTTTTCTGATGGTATATACGCGTGAAACATCAACCTGTGAGGCTGCTACCACTCATCAAACTATTGAAAGAAGCGCAGCGAACATAATTTAAGTAGCTTTTGCTATTTTCCTGACGGTATTTACGTTTCTTTAGCTGAAGGGTTGTCAACCTTTCACCTTCTCAACTTCAACCGCAAGTTGTGGAGAAACTTTTTACCAAGTAACAGTAATGGTGAAAGCAAATATTTATGAATGATAAATCGTTATCCTTGACATTAATGTGAACCCTCCATTTTTACCAATTCCATCTCCTCTGCAATAACCCCAGTCAAAAAGCTTGTAAACCAAGCTTTTGGCTGTACCACTTTTAATGACACTTGTTTCCAGTTCTTTTTCCAATAAAGCAAACTCTATTTTCATATAATAACTAACAAAAGATGTGAAGCCTATAATGCAACAACTGACAGCAAAAGTTGAAATACAAAAAACATAGCTGACCTATAATTTATTGTTGTTAAATTTGCTAACCTTTTCTAAACAGGTAAATAAATTATTGCAGGATTTTAAATCTGATTAAAGCTGACCTACTCTAATTCAATAACAGAATGAGCTCAAAACACCTTTTGTTGTGCTAAACAAAGGCCTTTGTTTTAAAATGCATCAGAGTTTTGCTCAACCAGCATTAGAAAATTGCCTTGTTTATAAACCAAAGTTTTGTTTTAAATGGCCAAACTATGTCTTTTCAATGTGCTTTAATTAAAACAAATAGGTTTGATCATGTTTTGCCTGTAAAAATGTGCAAATAAACTTGGCAACTAGCAGATTGGCTACTGCATGATGATAATTGTCATCACATTACCAAGCTGTTTGATTAAGAAATCTCATCACTAACAAATGCAGATTAGTGGAGGGTGAAATACTCAATAGCAAAAAACATAGTCTTATTCAATGTAAGATAAAAAAGTTCATTTAAAAAACTTATCTTAGGTTTTAAGTAATTGACTATTCATAGTTCATCACAAAAAAAATTTTTTTTGAAAAGCTGTTGCAAACACAAGTTTTCGGACATGTTTATTTAGATACTAAATTTTTTTAAAAGTGGCTATAAATATTTTTCTGATAATATTTCATCAAACACACATCGTATTTAAAATCAGCATATCCTAAAATCGTGGAATTTACCCTTTGATCACATCTCTAGCATCAGTGGATCAAAAGAAACAGCATTTTTTTGGAGCAGTCCGTGCTACCTAGTAGTGACCAAAACTTTAAACATCCATATCTTGCAAACCAGTGGACCATGTAGCACTCGTTTGTTGAACTATAAAGGAATGCCACGTACCACAGTTACATGTATGTCTTGCAGGATGCATATAATATGAAAATGAGTTTGAAGAGGCAAGAGTGTAAACAAATTACAAACGATTTAACAATAAAAAGTAATCAAATAAGTGTTGGGTGGCAACTTACTCAGTGGCAGAGTGTCCGCCTCCCATTTGGAAGGTTGGGTGTTCAATCCACAACCACTGAGTGACTCGCCGTAGCGCTCCAAGAACGTTCACCATAGCTGTCCCGACAAAAAGCATTATTTCAGGCTTCTGTCTGCTGCCAATTATCATCAAACTAACTCGTTGCTTTGCATGTGATCAATAAAAAAGGGTTGGGTACATGAAAAACAAAATATGAATGAAGTATAGGTCAAGAAAAAAACAATTTCATTTATTTTTTCATGACATATAATATCCACCTATCACACATCTTATGTCAGAGTCATGACACCAAGGAACATCATAATCATTCTCCAAAATTTTTTTATTTTGAAAACAAATGAAATTACCAACCACAGTTTGTGAGCACAAGCATATGAAGAAACAAAAAAATACAACCAAAAGAAAATAAAAAAAAACAAACACAATAGACATCAACATAACATAGATGATGGTGGACAAGCAAACCAATTCTCCACAATTTAGCTTTAAAGGATTATGGGCCTATGAATGAGACTGAACTCAATGTTGGTGAGATCCTGAAGGTGAACATCACTCTGTTTGCCTTGAACGCCTTGTATTGCAGCAAGAGTGCTCCTTGTTAATAGTGCAAAATCTGAGCTATATTCTAATACAAGTCATGACAGATGCATAAGGCTTCCTCCGTTTTTCAGCATTTTTTTCATCCAGTTTTTTGTTCACCTTGGCACATTCTGGTACAATCCCCATCTCTTGTGAAAACAAGTGGATTGTAAGAATACTTCTCAATGTCAGTTGCTCTGTAGTTGTATTGATCCTGATTATTTTTTCCTGTCCATAGATCTGAGAAAGGGACTTACGGGAAGATGACTGTGAGGTAGGATATGTGATCCTTCTGTCAAAGAGTGTTTTTTTCTCAGCTATTCCAGAATCCTATAGCAAAAATATCCAACTTTGCATTGTCAGAAGCATTGAATAACTTTTGATATTAGTCTTCAGTGATTTGGAGACGTTTGGGTTCTATTTGAATATCTTAACAAACTTTTCTCATATTCTATGTCTCAGAGTCTCTCACTGAGTTGTTCCTCATCGATGTGTATCCCATCAGTTTGTATACAAGGGTGTGATCAACAAAGTTTGTGTTTCCACAATCCTCAAGCTTAGTTAGTAGGTGTGTATTCAATTTTCCATCTATACCTCATGCAGATAGCATCCCTCAATTTATTTAGCACATATCAATAGCTTTGAATGGCATTGCTGAGAAGCAAACAGTAACACAAGACACCACTTCTATTGCTCCTTTTTTATGTGTTGTGCTTCAGGGGTCATTTCCTCAAATATGGTGCATCATGGCAATTGCGGTATGCTGTGTGGACTCTTCAGTTGTAATATTCTACCTTTGATGATTCTGGTATGTTGCTGCTCTATGATGCTGTATTCAAGGTTGAGTTTTTGGTAAAAGTCATGAACTTGCTTTTTGGAAAAACATTACATTCCCATTTTTGAGATTGAAATCTTGATTTCATTGAATGTATTTTATAGAGCGTAGCAAAAACATTTCATTTTCAGATGAGCGTTTTTTTTGTGTGACAAAATCTAATTTACAGTAGGTATTTATTGTATTTGGGATCAGATGATGGCGCGTGGGATCAGATGATGATGTCATATAATTAACCAAAAATCATATCCCCATCATGATCTAATTAGCCCGAAACCCCCCATCCAAATTAAAAAAATTTTTTTTAAATTTTAAACTACACGATGCCACTAGTCATTACAGGATTTGAACAGCTCTCTAGCTCAATCTGCTGCCGAGTTATGGCCAGCCAAAATTTGGCCTGAAAGGGCAAATTACGCTTTTTTTGAAAAGTTAGGAATTTTGCCAAAAACTGGGTTTTTGGCCCATACTTTTGGCCACAGATGTGTTACGAAGTCAATGAAGGGCTGTGTAGACGTGGATTTTCACCTAGTTTTCAACAAAACTTTGAGCCAAAAGAATGAGTCAATGCATTGGGGCCCAGGGCCGGACAAAGATGGCAAAAAATTCCAAAGCATGTCCTCTTTGTGATGTCACCTCCAGAGAGCCTCCAAACTGAAACCAACAATTGTTTTTTTTGATTTTGACTAGAAGACTTACTGAATCCGTAGAGGGTTTGAACAGTTCTCTAGCATCTGGCGATTTATGGCCAAAAAAGTGCAAGCCAATTTATTGGCTCGCGTGGTCGTTAAAGGGTGAAACCTTTTTGAGCTAGAGAGCTGTTCAAACCCTCTAAGGATTCAGCAAGTCTTCTAGTTGAGATCGAAATAAACGTTTTTCGTTTTCTGGAGATGATGTCACAATGAGGGCATGTTTTCAATTTTTTTGCCACCTTTACCTGGCCCTGGGCACTAACCCATTGACCCATTCTTTTGAATCAAAGTTTTCTTGAAAACTAGGCCAAAATCCACGTCTAATAGAGCCCTTGATTGACCTGCTAGCATATCTGTAGCCAAAATCATGGGTTAAAAACCCAGTTTTTGGCAAAATTCAAAAGGTTTCAAAAAAGGTAATTTTTTCTTTCAGGGAAAACTTTGGCCAGCTACAACTCAGCAGCAGATTGAGCTAGAGAGCTGTTCAAACACTGTAATGACTAGTGGCATCGTAGAGTGTAGAATAAAAAAAAAAAATTTTTAATTTGGGTTGGGGGTTTTGGGCCACTGGGATGATCACAGGGGTATGTTTTTTGGTTAATTTTATGACGTCATCATCTGATCCAACGCGCCAATATTTTGGCTTGCAATATTTTTGGTTTCTAAGTGAGAATACGCGTTTTTAGAGCCCTTGATTGAGTTTCTAGCATTTCTGGTTCAAAAGTTATGCCAGAAATATTCCAAATATGACAGGAAACTCCCAGGGGATTAGCAGGGATTAGTGGGGATTTTCACAATTAATATTCTACCATTTTTGCCATAACTTATCAACTAGAAACGCTGGAATGTCCATCAAACCCTCTCAAAGGCTCGTACTATAAGCCTAAATTGCATTTAAATCTTGCGCGGTTTCGCCAGTGATTCGGCTTGATTTTTGAACTCCAATGGGACATTGACATCATGGATTGTTTTGACAGACCTGTCAAAACATCCTGTGGTTTTGTAAACATGGCCAGAAAGGCCGAAATCGCACGGTGAAAATTGTTTTTTTTCAGTCTAAGCTACAAGTCTTTTCCGATTCAAAGCGGATTTGAACAGCTCTCTGGCTCGATCAGCTGGCGAGCGTTGTCCAAACAGAGAAGGGGTGTGTTCCAACCCATATTGGAATTTGTTGGTGCTGAAATTTTCACCAATTTTTGTTTTTTTATGCATAATTTTGGCTACAGATATGGTAGAAAGCCATTCAAGGGCTCTAAAGACGCGGATTTTGGCCAAGTTTCCGAAAAAATTGAGCCAAAAAATGGGTCAATAGGTTGGGGCCCTGGGCTAGGTAAAGGTGGCTAAAAAATGCGAAAACATTCCCACTTGTGACGTTCCCCCCAGCAAACGCCAAAACAAAATTTTTTTTTCGATGTCAACTAGAAGATTGCTGAATCCGTAGAGGGTTTGAACAGCTCTCTAGCGGCTGGTGGTTTATGGCCAAAAAAGGGCAAGCCAATTTATTGGCTCGCGCGTTCATTAAAGGGTTAAACCTTCATTACTTCTTTGGCATACCCCATGGAAAACAATGCTTGGTTTGTCATCAAAGGTACTTTAAAATTCTTATTTCTTTTGCTTCATTACAGACAAGTTTTGAACCTTTATGCTACTGTTGGTTTTTCATTAAATATTAAAATGTAGCCTGTAATATTTTCTTGAGAAATTGTTTGCTTTGACTTGATCACTGTTGTGCATCTGGCATCCCTGGTGGCATTTTCAAGTGAGGCACAAAAAAAAACATGTGAATAAGCAATCGCATACCAGAATGCAACTCAAGAATAACAGCTGATCTGAAATTATAACATAGTTCATTTATAGGTCAGCTGGAAGACTTCAACTCAGAAAACTAAAAAATTACTCAAGGTTGATCATTTGGTGTGTTAATACAACATATTCGGCTTAACATTTTTTTGTCGTGAATATTTTGTAGTTGATCTTGTAATTCACATGTTAATTCACTTTTTCATTTACTTGTAGTGGCATCTGAAGATAATAATATAGCAGATATTTGTTGACAATTGTTCTTTTTTGGTATTTTTATATGATGGATTGGGTGTGGTCAAGCTATGCACAGCCTATTTTTGACATATTCCATAATAACACATAACAAAACCAGCTGTTATGTCTGATGTGATTGAGGTGAGTGTTTCAGATTTTTGGTTTGTAAGAATAGTAGTTGTTTCACATTTCTGTGAGCAATGTCAATTTGTCTACACACACTAAGGCTAGCACTTCTTACAAGAAGTACAAGAATGAATGTGTACATGCAATGTATAAAAATTATTTCAACATAGCTTGATTAATATTGTAGAAACTCTAATTTACTAAGAATGCTGTTTTGATGATTTTTTTCCACAACCAGACACATGTCATGAAATCATGCATATGCCACAAAAATAATTAGTTTTTATGATACAGATGCTAAAAACATCAAAAACTCATATCTAGGTGCAGACACCTAAATCACTATTAAGCCATAACATCAACAACAATTTTTTAAAGATTTTCGTGCGTATTTCATCAGAATTTAGTCACAGGTTTTGCTTTTTGTGTTTGTCAGCACTAGTGTTAGTTGTAGTAACATGATGGTAAAGTATTCTTGGTCTGCATTTCATCAACTGAAAATATTGTTTCAAAAACCTATATTGTGCAACTTTTTTGTTATAATTTTCTTTTAAAATTACATCCTTCAAGTACAAACTTTGAGACAATACTTTTCTGGTTACTGCTAACTAATTGATCATCAACTCTTAACTGTTTTGGTTTGCTTATTCCTTTGCAGTTGATTTGTTCATACTTGGTGAGAGTTATGCTATTAATTAATGTTTCTCTCAAACTATTTTGTAAGAAAATAATTTTGAATTCAATTTTTCTGTAACCACATCCAATCTAATTTTGTTTGGAAACAACTTTGTTTCATGTGAATCATTTTTTAGTGATAGTCTAATAGTTAGTAACTATTAGTTACACATCATTGTTTTTGGAACACTGCCTATTTGTTGTTATCAACAGCTCAGTTGTTGTGATCAAACTGATAGCTAAAATCTGTCAGTTAGATTGTTTGTAATTCAAACTGTGTAGCTTAAAGTTACTATGTTTTTAACATAGTGGGAGTGTTAAGTCTAATTTGAAAAATGATGAACAGTATTGGCCAGCTTGTGCTGGCGTTGTGCTGAATGCGTGGTTCACCATGAACAGAATGTGCTCTAAGAACAACACCATATATATGTGGCACGAAGAAGCAATAATAGAGTGATCATGGCACGTGGTCTCTATTGTAGCTTGCTGCCACAGTGCGAAACTTTGCGCACATGCCGCTCGAGCTTTCCAATTGCAACACTTGCAATAGCTTTTCTTGTCTGGTAACTTTAAGCTTCATATCGAAAGGTAAACCACTCATGACCCAGATGTTGTGTTGACAAAAGATACCACAGGTTTGACATGTCCATACAAAATGCTATGGCAATTGCATGCAAAACACTTTGTTGTTAGTCGTTAATGGAATTAATGGTGCTGAAAAACTTCCTATTTCGAGGAAATCCATTAGACTAACATATTACCAATCCCAGGTTCTTATGTACATGTATTTGAAAACTGATGTATTTTGAAAACCAATTTTTTGTGTGATTGCTGATCTTAGCAACCAGACTTTCACCACAAATGTGTTGGGGAAAAATTGCACCCATAAAATTAGTAGGTTTTGTATTATTTCATGGTCATTTTTTTCTTGCTTGACTATAGCATCTATTAAGTCCAGGCCTGCAACCACAGGGGGAGCAACCAGGCAATTGTCCCTCAAAAGTTTCAAAAAAATGTTTGGTTGTTAGGTATAACAAGTTGCAATCATTTTTCCCCCTCAAGTATCAGTTGGTTGTGGCCGTAATTAAGTGTGTATGACATTGAATCTAATTTTTCATTGTCGCTGATGCAAGTGAAATTTTGCTGCCAGTGTTTTTTTCTCGTAATTGCTTTTCATGTGTTGTTTTTTAGCCAAGAGAATACAAGCCTGCTGAAGTATTGTGCTTTGAAGACAACCAAGCAGAACTTGGCAGTGGTGCTTATGGAACAGTGCGGTGTGCTTTTCATCAGGTTTTGGACATTGTTGCCGTAAAATGTTTTGCTGTAGCTGGTGGAGATAATCAAAAAGAATTAATTGCCAAAAAGTGAGTTTAACTTCAATGCTGAATGCATGATGTAGGTTTTCATTAAGGGAGTTTCACAAAAATAAGTACAGCCTAATCCTTTAATGCTCTAGTTATTCTAGGTTTGTATGTCCAAAACAATTTTTACGACTGTAGAAAAAAGCAGTAAAATACATCATTGTTGTATGCTTGGTTTGTGTGCAAAAACCAATCCTCCATTTTTGTAGATGGGATTTCAAGAAATGTTATCAGCTGTAGCTAAAATATATGAAACATAAGATACACAGGATTTATCTCACTTGCTTTATGTTTGCCAAAAAATTGGTTTTGTCAACCAGATATGACTTATTAATTCAAACTGATTTAGAGGAAAACAAGGTATTGTGTGATTTTATTCAGATTGAAGGAAGAGCTGAACTTACTTCAACAAGCAAAGCATAAGCATGTGGTTCACGTTTATGGCTGGAGTAAATGGCCAAACTCCATGGCATTAATCATGGATTACATGCCTGGTGGGAATCTGTGGAGACTTCTTGTAGACCACGACATCCAGTTAGCCCCGGTTCTGCAACTAAGAATTTGTGCGGAGATTGCTGATGGAATAGCATTCATTCACAACTTGACTGATGACAATCGCCTGACTCACGGTGACTTGAAGCCTGAAAATATTCTACTGTGCTCTGACCTGCACTGCAGGATAGGCGACTTTGGTGGTGCTAGGTTGGTAAAATACACCAGATCAATCATCACTAATGCTAGAGGTCAAGAAAAGTATCAATTTACTAAGGCATATGCAGCACCTGAGAGGTTGTTACGCACAGTAGTGAGGCAGACAAAAGAGCAAGATACTTACAGCTATGGCATAATTGTGCATGGAGTGCTTAGTCGTGAAGGACCTGACGCGACCTTCGACAGTGACGACGCGTACATAGGTGCAGTGAAGGAGGGTGGCCGGCCTGACACTTCCCGAATCGAAGAACTTAAGCAGAGAGTCAGTGAAGAGGATCACAGAACAATCGAACTACTTGAATCAGTAATGACTAATTGCTGGGAACAAGACGCTACGAAGCGTCCGAGCATGATTATGGTTAGGAATGACTTGAAGCAACAACTTTCGAAGTATGCCTTTAGCGACATACACCAATCTGTAACTGATGCTCTCAAGGATATAAGAATGTTTTTGCCTTCGATCAGAAATTACAGCACCATTCCTTTGAATAACTACAACACTCGGACAGGATGTTTTGGTCAAGGTATGCGTATAAGCAAGATATGTGTAGTGAGCACAAACTCTGTTGATAAACCTGTTTATTTATCATAAGCACTTATTGGGACTTTGCTTATCTTGTTAGCACGCTACGAATTGCCTCTGCTCGTTTCTGTTTATAACTGGATTTACAGTAGCGTATTATTCTGTCAGCGGTTCAAGTTGAAGCTTATTGCGGGACGTGCTTTTAAACCCTCCCTGTAAATTTGGTGTTCAATTTAAGTTAACTTTAGTTAAGCGCTGGGAAATTGAGCTCCAAATTCACTGTAAAAACACTTATGGGAAATCATCGTTTTTGATTGAAGTAAACAAAATAGATACCAAAACGTTTGTTTGGGGTAACCACAGCAAATAACATGCAATTCAGAATAGCTTGAATTTCTATCAAACGAATGTTTACATAATTTCAATTGATGCGCGTGTTCCAAATAAGTCGGAAGTTTCGATGTGTAAAAGTTTATTTTTTTCACGTGTGACCCATTGTGCATTCTGTTTTTTGGTGATGTTTTTCTGTTCAACTAACATGTTTCCTGACATCAGATGCTTCTTTGCTCATGGGAAAACTTATCAGAAACATGTAAAATTAATGATCGAAAAAATGGATCAAGACAAAATGGCGATTCGCAAAATATATACTTTTGAAAATCTAATCTTTGGATTCGTTTCAGCTGAAGTGCTGTGAATAGACCTGACAGATTAGTTAGGGAACATTTTTGTTTGTTGCTTTTCATTAAGCAATTTAGTGTTTTCAAAGCTTTGCCTTCAGACTTGGGCGTTTAAAATATTTTGTACTTTTTTCAGCAACGTTTAACGACAAAGTTGCCGCAAGTATTGCTTCACTCGCACTTTGCTCATTATGAACTACGCTTATCATGGCTGTATCTGAGTACATTGCTTTTTGAAAATTAACTGAACAACAGACTGAAATGTCGGAGCGTAACCTTACACATTATATGATGAATAGTTATAAGCTACATTTTGAGCTGCTACTCGACTGAAGATCGGCACACCGGCTTGACTTTCAACCATTACAGAATTAGTGGTACCAGGTTGGTTGCAGGAAAGCCAGTTTGTTTGCAGAGAGGGCGACTGATCTGCTTAAAGTTGTTCAGTCATCCAAACTTCATTAGAAGGAATTTCCAAGCCATACATTTGTTTTCTTGGCTTGTAGGTGTTGTGCTGCATCATTCTTTTTCTAACCACGATTATTCCAAAACACGGTTTTCCTGTGAAATAAATCTCAAACGCAAAGCATTGTTGTCGATCAAAATGCGCTTCTTTGATTTGCGACCCGTTTTGCAAACATTCTGCATAGTTCTCAAGGTTGTAGGTGTTGCTATTTTCAACAAGCATTTGAACTTTCGAATGTCGGGGTGAGTTCGTAAATATTAATGAGGACTGGGGGATTGCTATACATAGATTGTGTAAACGCATATATGTCTTTTTCTTCTTTTTTACCTTTTTATTTTGCAGTTTACAACAACAGACCGGCAGGGACTGGAATTGCCGGTTCTTCGGCTCTTGCGTCAGTTGCTACGATGTCTCCATCTGATAGACCCGAGTCTACTGGTAAGTGGCTGTTTTTGAGTTGTTTTCAAGATGCATTTTTTCATTAAAGGTGAATATTTACAGATAATTTTTAATGCCATCGAACGTACTGCCTCAGTGTTGCAGGGAAGGTTCAGTGGTAAATGCAACACTGTTCGTGTTTGATTAATATAAATGTAACCAAGCTATGAGGACACTTATTTCAATAGATTTTTGTTCTCTTGCCACTGCACGTGTAAAATGTAGTGGTATTTTTCAAAAGATTTTTTTCAATTTTTATTGTAAGTGCAACTGGTGTAGTTTTGCGTGTGGGAAAAACTGCTCACCAGAACAGTTTAATACCATACGTCATACATATGCGATACGTAGAAACCGTTCTGGTGGTGTCCTTTTGCATTCCGCGTTTGCCACTTTCGCGTGTACCATTATGGCATGCGACAAATTCGCGTATGCCTTGCTTTCGTGGTTGACTGCGTGGCTGGTTCAGTTTCACGTTTTCGCTGCGTTAACCGGTGTCTTATTCTCCTGAGCAGCTTGCGATGCCACGTCATATAACGGTTAAATGTTTTGTTGCTGGTAGATCAGTTTCTTTTTGATAATTGCATATTGCTTTTCCAGGACATCATTACCTGTCGACTTCTTTGTCAGTCGCCCTGGTGCGATACATTCTCTTCGATGATTGTTGTGGCTGATTAAAGCACTTTTGTTTGCTAACTCTGTACCCTATGGGATTTATTGGATTGTCTTCATCGCAGCGAAGACATATGCCAGTTTAAACCTTCATTGAAAAACGTTGTACTTCTTGGGTGCTACAGTATATATAAATAACTTATTGGTGCATTGCAGACAACGCAGTAAATGAGGCATTACCGAGAACACCAGATCAACCAGCAACAATAAATTCAATGGAAGGTAAACGTTCAACACCGTAATCTTTTTGGTTTCTTTCAACGTAAAATTAAGAAAAGGTTTTTGGCATTGACAGACCATACGTTTTGGCGTCTTTTACAGCGGAAGCCACAAAAACTGTGGCGAACCAGGAACAAGATGCATGTCTAAGCCTAATTTTTAAATTTCTTTGTTTTGTGAAAACAAAAAGGCTAGCCGGGCTTTAAACGCAGTCACGCGACCATCTTGTGTGGCATTCCTTCCGGTCGTCCTTCCGGTGTGGCATTCCTTCCGGTCAAAGAAATACATTTTCTGTTTTAATTTAGACGCGTACAAAAAGTGTGCGGTCATGTAACACGGTTTGAATATCAGATGTAAACGGTTTTTTTTATATGTTCGCTTCAAGCCAAGTCAGTTGGTTATGAAAACCATACCGAGTGCAGTTGTTGCTCGCCGAGCAACCGTTGGACATCTGCCAATTGTTGTTTATGTTGCAGTAAATGTTGCATAAAACAAACCTGAAATTGGTAGTCGGGTGAGCTTGGTTTAAGTTCTTAGAACAAACTGTCACATAGGATAAGCTTGAAGTAAGTTTTTGAGTAACTTCTGACCTTGCTGCAAGATTCAGCAACAAGAGCAATGGCTTTTCGGGGCAATATATTTTCGTATTTATTTTTATCACATACTATTTTTTCGTTCTTTTGAAGGAATGCCACACAAGATGGTCGTGTGACTGTGTTTAAAGTCCGGGTAGCCTTTTGTTTTTCACAAAATAGAAGCCATAAGTTTATTGATTAGGTCTGGTTATTTGTATTTATATGGTTTTAAATATTCGTCACCAATTTTACAATCACAGATAATGTCTCTGCGCAAAAGGAGTCGTCAAATCAGATAAACGCTTCCGCCCATCCACTTGCAACTGTTTCTTCAAATCCGTTTGTCTCGATTTCAGGTTTGTGCCTATTCAACAGTTATAGCTGAAGCTCAGCGTATCCTCTTAGGTGCAGTATACTCTCGTGGCCAGGTGCGCAACCAGGGGGGGGGGCATTTCCCCCCCGAAATTTTCAAAACATTGCATAGCAATTTTAACATTAGCAAAAACTTTCAAAGAATAAAGATGCAATTTTATATTCTAATCATTTTCAAGAAGTCTTATTGGAATCTTTCTTTGTCCTACTGGCAAATTATCTCCTTACAAGATTTATCTTGAGACAAGTTATCTGATCGAAAATTCCGGTAATGATTGGTATTTAACCACAAATACGCAGGAAGTGTCAAAACTTGGAAGATAGTTCAAATGTTCGTATTTCTAAGGCATTTTTAACCTATTTGTTCGTGTACCATTTTTTCTCAGACAGGCCTCAATTTGCCCTCATGAAACTTTATAACATTAGGGTACTGTTGAACCGTGCAAATTGCTGAAACTTTCAAATTGATTAGAGAAATCTTGACATAAAAGTTAGTGCCACGTCAAACCTCTTGTTCTTCTACGACCTTTTGATTATTTTTGTTAGAGGCTAAGCGGACGTTGCGCATTTCTTTAAAAAATGTTGTTTTGCTGCATTTTCGGTTCGAAACGTGATAGTTTTTAACGAAATTTAGTGTGAGGACTGTTTCACGTTTTAGTGTCTTTCTGGGTTGATGCAAGTACCACGGCTTGAGAAAAAGTTTTAGTAAGGTATCATATGAGTGCTTGTCAAGTGTTGAACCCACTTACCTACCAGACCACTTTGGGTCCAAATGACGCTTTACAAGATCCTAACGTTTGCAACCAGTGCAAGCCCTGAAAGCTCATAGTCTGCTTCTGAAAACTTTCACACAATTACTGGATGCCAGAAACAGCCGTTTTGCCTCAAACACACCTCATCCGTTATGCGCCAATTACACAAGACACCTGATGTGTTTTGCCCGAAATGGTAGCATTAAAAAAATCCCCTCACCCTTGACATAGGCTGTCCCTCAAGTTTGGGATCTTCATTTGTGATAGAAATTCAAACACATGCCAGAAGAATCGAGCTGGAACCAATTTGCTAAACAAGACGAAAATTAGGCAGGATTACTACTGTAGTAGCCTATACATCTGTCACACTAAAGCCATGATTACACTAGCTGAGTACGGACCCAGGTGTTTGTATGCGGATACTAATTTTTACTATGTCCTGATCGTTCGGTCTCCATCTTGATTAAAACTGAAAAGTTCTCATTTTCGGAAATGTTGCGAAGAGAACTTTTATCTGTGTGTCAGGCTTATGCAGAATCGCAGGGAAATATTTTCAACTGCAGCAAAACTGTTGGCATGACGTTTAAGAGTGCAAAAAGCACAGTCACCCCATTACTGGCAAATGGGTGGTAAAAATCTAAAATCTGTTAACCACTACAAATATCTGGGAGGCGTACTGAATACTGAGCTCTCAGATGACAAAGACATTCAGAGACAACTGCGGTAAAAACATTGTGCAGCAAACAAGCAGACAAGCTGCGAGCGTCTTTTTCCCGATGTTCAAAATGCAGTCAAATATGTACTTTTTCGTTCCTTTTGTATGCCCATGTATGCATCACAAATATGGTGGAATTTCAGAAAGTCATGCATGCGGAGATAGCGTGTGGCCTATAATTTTGGATGCAGAGCTCTACAACCTGCCCTGGAGAGCGAGTGTTAGTAGTCATGACTCATCAGGTTCAATGTAACATTCCTACATTTGAGGCATTATTAATAAAAAAATAGGTACTTGTTTCTCAAACGATGCAGAAGGTCTAATAATGTGTGGTTGCCTGCTTTGACGCAGTCAGATCGTTTATATTCGTCCTTATTCTTTGAATACTACAACCGCATTTTGCTTTGTGGCTGAGTGCTCGAACATTGCAGTGTTTGTTCGTTTGAGGGTGTGCATTTCACAATGCAATCGTACTTACCTGGGCTTGACCAGTTTAGGAATTAGCGTCCCACTCTGCAGTAGTGTTGTACCAAGTGAACAAACAGTGTTAAGAATGCGTCTGTAAACCTGAGGCTCGGCCTCCAACGCCGTTACAAAGCGTTTTGTTAAGTAATTTTCTGTAGCCCGGTGTCAAGCGAAATTTCTGACCTTTGCGAAATTTCTGACCTATTATTTTTTGTCAGTTATTTTGCTTCTCAAAGTAAAGGAATAAAGTTTGGCGATTATTTTGATGTGTGTTGTGTGAACTAAAACTTTTTGGTTCGATGTCAGATACCCGCAACAAGCTACACTGCGGGAATAAGTAAAACCAGGGAAAAAGATTGGACTGAATCTTAGACTTCAATTATTTTCTTTTTCCAACTGTAACATAAACCCTAACCCGACACACTTACCGAAACACCAAACCCTAAGCCCTAATCATCAGTTTTCTCACCGTATTTGGCATGTGGAATGTTGCTCTGCGCATGTGGCGTGAAGTCAGAAATTTCGCTTGACACTGGTGATTCTAGCTCCAACGCTGTTGTAAAATGTTCTGTTTTTATTAACCTGCGTTGTGCAGAATATGTGTGTTTGTATACTATGGACTTCGTGTTTGCGGGCAAAAATACATTATTATTATATGCGACCGTTTTCGAAAAAGTTGTATCACGGTTGAATAAGCACGGTGACGTCATCGAACAAAACTTCATGAAAATTGCCCCCCCCCCGAAATGAAGAGCTGATTGCGCCCCTGCTCCTGGCTGTTCCAAACGAACCTCAGCCACCAGTGGCATAGCCAACCGAAAAATTGGGGGGGACAAAAATTTTTAGGGGGGGAAAATGTTTGATTTTAGGCGAATAGCACTATTTTGTTTGGAAAAACGCCTCTCAAAGCACAAAGTGACTACATTTTCTAAAAATTTTGGGGTGGAGCATGGCCCCTTTGGCGAACCCTGGCTACACCTATGGCGAACCCTGGCTACACCTTTGGCGAACCCTGGCTACACCTGTGGCAGCTATGAGTGGACACTGTATCTGACCAACCCCGCGAATGTGCTTGCAAGCTGACGTGTTGGTATAATGGAGCGCACATCGGTCAGAACTGATTAACTGATTTAATGAACACAGACATAGTTCTCGAACCCTAGAAGGACACAAGAACTTCTCAGAGGAGGTGTAAACGCACACATCAAGCAGTATATTCTAAGAAAGTTGTCGTTTTCATTGAACCAGAGGCCTTCTCACTTCCACCAATGATTGAAACACTTGGTGTCTCATTTAAAAAAACACGGCCTGCCAAAAAACATATCAACACGAGCTCTACTCCATACCAGGGTTGCCAGATATTCTACAGAGGAAAGGTCCAAATGTATTCACAAATTGGTCCAAATTAGGTCCAAATTTACAATTTTTTTGGCCTTAAGAAATAGCAACTTAAAAAACATAGATTATAACATTTATATAACAACCGACCGGTAACATCATCGAT
>Ga0210059_1005746_pt1 | contig 19898 bp, 13 predicted proteins | sample Ectturendosymbi2_FD_188042 | JGI IMG/M metagenome (GOLD analysis project Ga0210059, IMG submission 188042) | Ecteinascidia turbinata endosymbiont from Florida, USA - Sample 2 (SPAdes) (version 2) | ecosystem: Host-associated > Tunicates > Ascidians > Unclassified | place: Key West, Florida... | reverse complement strand
AACAAGTAGCATGGGCGGAAAACAATGTTTACAAATACACATCATGAAGAAAAGTAGATTTACCCACAGACCATAATTGGGTGGGTTGCATGGATGAGTTGTTCCCAACCAGATGCATGGTGTCACCGAATGAAGTTGAAGAGGAAAGGATGTGAGCAGGTTACAGTATTATTAGCAGTATATAATCATTATTGATTTCAATAAGTATTAGGTACATAAAAAACAAAACAACAAAAGAAGGGGTTTAGTATGTTAGAGAATTATTTAATTCTAAGGTATAGTTTCACAAAAAGTCATAGCTTATCTATGTAGACTACCCATTTATCTCTCAAATGTAACTGGTGTCATGTCATTGACACCGTCATTCAGCTTTATGCGACTGTGGGCCTAGGAATTAGGCTGAAGTCAATGTCAGTGAGGTCTTGGAGGTGAACATCACTTCGTTTGCCTCGAAATCCTCGTATTGCAGCAAGGGTGCTCCTCAAAAGAGCAAACCTGAGCTGACAAGTGTTGATAATTCAAATTAAAGCAGACAAGTGTTGATAATTCAATTAAGCTTTTCGACTAGAGTTGAGTTTAGCATTTTGGATTAGGGTTTTGTGTTAGTGTTTCAAATTAGGGTTTGTAAGCATATAGTAAGCATTTACGGTTAGGGTTCAGTGTTAGTGTCTAAGGTTAGGGTTTAGGATTAGCGTTTAAATTAATGTTGATGGTTAGGGTTTGCAGTTAAAAGTAAATGGTTAGGATATAGCCTAGGGTAAAAAAAATTATGGCCACTTTAATCCTAGGCTTTATGATCTGAGAAGCAACTGACATTTATTGCAGTGATCAGCAAATTCATACAGTTTTTTAGTCTTTCTGATGCAAAAACCAGATACGGTCGTTTAGACACTGCAAAAAATTTAGGTAATTCACTTTGGAGTTTGAGCAGGAGTCGGAGTCCAAAATTTTAAAATGTATCAGAGTCGGAGTATATTCAGCTGAAGCAAGAGCGGAATCAGAGTTAAAAATTTCAGACTCCATACACCTTTGCTCCGCACTGATGAGCTAGGCCTAGCCTACATGTAGCCTGTTTACATGGCACATTTCATTGTGGTCAAATTGTGGCTTTTGGTCGATTGTGACCATATTTTCTGAGTCATGCTTGAGATTGTGGCTTTCAGTGGCCTTGCTGGCGAGGTGGTCCAGGAATTAAATCCACAATGAATGGATTGTGGCTTTACTCTGCTGATGTACATTGTTGGTGTCAAGTCGTCAGGTCCTGATATGTATCATATTCATAATGCTCTCGCATTTCATAGTCTAGCACTTACTTCACGTTGTGTGTAATATACTGAATATGCAGTGTGGGTGTTTTGTTTCGCCACATCAGCAGCTGGTCAGACACACAGCTTCACTGATAAGGTGGTGAAGTGAAGCAGCTAATATCTCTGCCTCAATGAAAATGTTTCATTGTTATGACATAGGTAATTATGTCGTACTCATACGGCATCAGTGGCATTCGACTGACAAGCTCCGTTGAGGAGAATTGCTAGTATGAAAATGTGTGGACTACAATTGAGTACAACAGGATTTAGTGACACACGTGACAAAAAATCTGCTAAGAAGCCTCAGCAAACATGAAAGGTCAGCAAATCACATTGAAAACCAAATTGCTTTGAAAACTTTTGGAAGCACAAGGATAGATTTGGCTTTGAATGAATAGCAGGGACTAAATATCGGCGTTCACAATGCTAAGGTAAGGGAAAACAGAGATTTTAGAAGACCTCATTAATGTACCTTGCTTCCTGGCCAAACAGCAATTAACATTTCGTGTAGCGATGAGAGTTCGATCTCCCAAATCTCCAATCTTGGCAACTATGTGGAACTTCTACATGCAAAGATTAGCTAGATGTTTAAAGACATCTAATGTGTTTTCTGCCTTCTCAATCAGAATTCAGAACGATTATTTCAAGTGATAGATGATGTGATTAGACCTAATGTAAAGAAAGAAATAAGTGGTGCCCCATTTGTTGCTTTAAAAGTAGACGAGACGATAGATGTCGCTCCAACTGCTATTTTGTGCATGCCTCAAATCTTCACCCATTGCTTGTCCATCATCATGTGTTTTACATTGTTTATGTTATGCATGTATAATTAAAACAATTGTTTTTATATACCTCTTTTATGTGTGTGGTTCTCTGCACTTTGTGTGTTGTTTCTGTGAATGCTTTTGTCACCATGTTTCACTTTCTCTCACATACATACATGCTTCACCTGCTCATCTGTACATACTTCCGCTCTTCACCCACTGCTTGCCTACCTATTATGTGTTATGTTTTCCTGCGTGGAACATGGCACACAGGTTGAGAAACCTTGCCATTTAGTATACAATCACAGTGACAGTCCAGTGCATTGCAAATTGGTCATCAGGATGACCTACGTACTATTAGCTCTATCTAACATATGTCAACATGAGACATATATAAGAATGACACAAGCAACAAATCAAGGCAAGAGAAACCCAAGACAAAAACAAAGCAATCGAAAGAAAGGATCCACAAACATTAAATCATATGCATGCCTACAGTAACAATCATTCAGATAACAGATGATGGAGACCAACCAATGCATGATGAGTTGAGGGATATACACACACTAGGTGAGAGAAGTGAAGTGACAATCATCAATGGAGGTTATGAACCAGAGAGCAGTGCAGCAACCATGACATCACAGAACAAAGGCATGATGATGTAGTAGAGGCAAAAAACATATTTTATCAACACAAATCATGATGAAGAAATGGTACAATTACCCATGGACCATGGCATATGGAGTACCACAGTTACATGTAATGTATCATGTCCTGTAGTCATTTAGCTGAATGCGATTGAAGAGACATTCATGAGTGTAAACAGATTACAAAATGTTTTAACAGTCAAAAGTATTCTGGTAATATTTGGGTACAGGAGAAACTAAATACGGTTAATTGAGTGGAATATATAGGCGTAGAAACTGTTATATTGCTTTAAAAGATATTTGTTTTTTTAGATTTTTTGCCTAATCTTTTTTCATTATTAATGTGAAAGTCTTTTGCGACCACTATCCTCAACAAATATGCTCACTTCTGCATTAAGGAAATCCTGCTTGCAAAAAAGGGTAAGAAATTTTAAATGATTGCACTGTAGGATGTTTCTTTTTACATTGACACTTTTGGTACCGCACGGTTTTCCTTTAACACTTTGATGTCTGGTAGGAATTGGGGATTCTTGCGCCAAAACAACATCACATGTGGCTTTGCACGCATGTAACTCGGATGCCGAAAGTGGAAGAGAGCTGTTCAAAGGCTCAAAAGACGTGGCAAGTCTTCTAGTCTGCACTCGAAAAAAGTTTTTGCATTGGAAGTGCGGATTTTTTGTGAGTGACGTCATAAGTGGAGGCTTTTAGGCCACCTTGGCCCACTTCACCTGGCCCTGGGCTCAAACCATTAGATCAGGGCTACTCAATTATTTTAAGAAAGGGTCCAGTTACAAATGTCAATTTTTTGAGGTCCGGTCATTCCCATAAAATCATGCGAATGTGACATGTCTTGGATTTTTCTAACAAAAAAAAATACATAATATGAGAAATTAATACAATTATACAGTTGCGCTCAGAAGTTTAAGACTACCTGCTGAAAGTTCGGATTTTTACAACAACTTTGGAAAATTCCCATTTACTTTTTATGTTCGAAGAACATTGTTACATAATGGATGCTTCTATCACAACGTTTGAGATGAGCTTTTTAACGATCTGGTTGTCTTGCAAACCAAAATGATCAATTTTATTGCAAGTTTTGATGCTGAAAACATGGGCAGAAAAACAGTTATCGGTTGTAGAGAGGTCACAAATCCTTACATTGCATGAAGTGAGGTATTCATAAAGGCTATTTCCGAAAGAATTAAGTTTAGTAAGACTGCAATCCATCAGGGTAGTTGCCAGATTCAAGACGTTTGTTAGTTTTCTGGACTTGAACAGGGCTGGTAGGCTCAAGGTTACCAGTCAAAGTGAAAAAGAAGATGGTGGTGCACTCACCCACCACTTCGAGCAAAAAGATTCGACCAGATTTGTTGCTGACAGGTGCAGGTAGCAGTACAACTACCCTGAAATGTCATTTCAGTGATTCATTTGGGCTCAGAGCCTATAAACCTGCCAGAAAACGTAGGCTCAAACCTTCCATGAAAGCTAAGAGATGTGCCTTTGCAAAGCTTCACCTTCATTGGACCATGTAAAAGTGGAGGAAGGTATTATTGAGCTATTGCAGTCTTGCTGAACTTTAGTTTTTCAGATATTTGCCTTTCTGAGTACCCCTCTTCATGCAATATAATAATTTTTGATCTGTCCACACCTTGATAACACCCGTTCTTACCTGTATTTTCAGCAGCAAAACTTGCAACAATTTTGAACATTCTTGCTTCTAAGACAACCAGATTGTTAAAAAGCTCACTCTTGGAGGTTGTAATAAAAGCATCAGTTACGTAACAATGTTCTTCCAATTTAAAAAGCAATGTGATGAAGCAAATGAGACAATTTTCTAAAGTTGTTGCAAAATCCAGATTTTAAGCAGGTGGTCTTAAACTTTTGAGCGAGACTGTATATACTTATGCAAAATCCGATAAATGGGTACAGATATCAACAAACGTTGTCAGTGTTATTTATTGTTCTGCTGATGGGAGCAATGGTGTTTTGTGCTACTTGGCAGTTACCTAAATTTTTGTTCCAAGTTAGTGACGAGTAGAAAGTAGTTGTGAAGGTTTTTATACGTCATACAGATGTGAAACTTGTTCTTTATGATGGGTGTAAGCAAGGAATCGATCAGCAAATTTTTAACCCTTTAACGGCCGCGATTGTCCGGCCCTTTTTTGGCCAAAAATTGCCAGCCATTAGAGCTAGAGAGCTGTTCAAACCCTCTACGGATTCAGCAAGTCTTCTAGTTGAGATCGAAAAAAAAGTTTTTCGTTTTCGGTTTGGTGTTTTGTGGAGGTGACGTCACAATGAGGGCATGTTTTCCAATTTTTGGCCACCTTCACCTGGCCCTGGGCCCTAACCCATTGACCCATTCTTTTGAATCAAAGTTTTCTTGAAAACTAGGCCAAAACCGTGTCTATAGAGCCCTTGATTGACCTGCTAGCATATCTGTAGCCAAAATTATGGGTTGAAAACTCAGTTTTTGGCAAATTCAAAAGGTTTAAAAAAGGCACATTTTTCCCTTTCAGGGAAAACTTTGGCCAGCTATAACTCGGCAGCACAATGAGCTAAAGAGCTGTTCAAACCCTGTAATGACTAGTGGCATCATGTAGTTTAGAATAAAAAAAACATTTTTTTGAATTTGGGTCGGGGAATTTAGGCCATTGGGATCATGACAGGTGTATGTTTTTTGGTTAATTTTATGATGTCATCATCTGATCCAACGTGTCAATATTTTGGCTTGCAATATTTTTTGTTTCTAAGCGAGAATATGAGTTTTTAGAGCCCTTGATTGAGTTTCTAGCATTTCTGGTTCAAAAGTTAAGCCAAAAATATTCCAAATATGACAGGAAACTCCCAGGGGATTAGCAGGGATTAGTGGGGATTTCCTTAATTAATATTCTACCATTTTTGCCACAACTTATCAACTAGAAACGCCAGAATGTTCATCAAACCCTCTAAAAGCTCGTATTATAACCTAGAATGGATTAAAATCTCGCGCGGTTTCGCGCCAGTGATTCGGCTTGATTTTTGAACTCCAAGGCCGAAATTGCACGGTGAAAATTGTTTTTTTCAGTCTCAACTACAAGTTTTTCCTGATTCAAAGCGGATTTGAACAGCTCTCTAGCTCGATCCGCTGGCGAGTGTTGTCCATGTAGAGAAGGGGTGTGTTCCAACCCAAATTGGGATTTGTGGGTACAGATATATTCACCAATTTTCGTTTTTTTTATCCATAATTTTGGCTACAGTTATGCTAGAAAGCCATTCAAGGGCTCTAAAGACGTGGGTTTTTGCCTAGTTTCCGAAAAAAAACTTGGCCAAAAGAATGGGTTAATGGGTTGGGGCCCAGGGCCAGGTCAAGGTGGCCAAAAAAATGCAAAAACACTCATGATGTTTCCCCCAGAAAACGCCAAACCAAAAACGAAAAAATTTTTTTTCGATGTCAACAGGAAGACTTGCTGAATTCATAGAGGGTTTGAACAGCTTTCTAGCTCTAGCGGCTGGCTATTTATGGCCAAAAAATGGCGAGCCAATATGTTGGCTTGTGCAGTTGTTAAAGGGTTAATGGGAATATTAAAAATTTGCTGATCGATTCCTTGCTTACACCCATCGTGGAAAGTATATACTTGAATAGAGATATGTGCAAGTTTGAATCATCGCAAATAGACGAAAGCAGATGACAGTCGACGGAATCCTCAAAAGCATACAGAAACCCTAGTGCTTTTAAGTGTTGTTCTTTATGAATTTCTTTTTTGAAAATGTAGACAATCAGCAGTCGGTGGCGTAACTAGATGTTCAGGCCAGGAGGGAAAACGTAGCTGGAAAAGGTCCACTGGCCACTGTAGGGATCGCTAGCAACACTCAGAAAAACAAACTAAGAAATGACGGTGAACCAGGATGTGGATGGCTATACTGAAACCCTAAATCACCAAAAAATACTCCAAAAAACGCAAAAAAACTACTGAAAACCAAAAGAATACTAAAACTGAAGTATAAGCTAAGTGGGGGCCCGAGTTTTACCTTTCCTGTAGGAGGCAGGAGGGGACAATTCGCCCCTCCAGCAGCAGCAGGTAGAACCAGACACCGTAAGAATTTCCACTGATAATTTGCGGGAGTGGAAAAATTTTTGGAGATACCTTCCTTTGACAAGAAGATCTCAGGTGTGCCATCAAAAATATTTATTTCACTGCTACATTCTGTTGGAATTAAATTAATTGCAGTTGAATTTTGGCCACGTACACACTAGTGGTGTCAAGCTGCCGGAGCTCCGCTCCGCCACTTTCATTAATGAATGCAGTGGATGATGGGTCGTTGCCTACGAATATAAGCAAAGGTGCCCAGCAGAGCTCCAACACTTAGAAAATTTCCACTACATTTTCAGTCCACACTTGTGCATGTGTGTTTTTGCTTCAGTTGAGATTTCGGTAATATCTGTCACTTAACAGGCTTTTAAGGAAAGAGGAGCAACTGTTTTCGAAAAGAAAAGTCGCCAAAACAATTAAACAGTTTTGGTAATCAACTTTTCAATAAATTGAATGCATCTGGAATCTTCTTGCTTTTAATTTCCCCAAGTGCCTTGGAAAATGATTAGGTTCATTTTGAATGAAATGTTTGAAGATATTGAAGTTTTTCTGGAAAGGACGAGTAGTAGTGATCACACCAGAAGTAGTATGTTTTACTCCTTGCAATTTTACAATTTTACATACAAGTTGTTGAGGTGTTGCGTGTTACACTATGTCATACCAAAAATTGAACAGTTCCCCTTTATCATTTTCTAAATAGGATGAAAATGTCTTAGCTTTTGTTTACATTTTGTTGACTTCCCGCAAAAAAACGAAAGTCCTTCCCAAAGGAATAAAATCTCTGCAAAACTCTTCCCTTACTCAACCATCTTTCATAATTGTGCACGAGCAAATTTGTATAATTGCATTGTTTTTGGAAAGAAAAGGTTTCGTTGCTATTTTCTAGTCTTCAATCCACTATTTTCACCAGGATAGACATTGTAGTGATGAGCTAATGTTGAACAATTATGACGAAACAATTACTTTTAACCAAATAAGCATAACTAGCCCAACTCAGGTGTGCACTGCAATATAGTTGAACAACAGCTTGATCGACAATCACTTACACAGTTGGCGAGGAGTTAATGCTTTGGAAGCACGGTCAAAAGCGCAAAATTTTGGGATAAAACTTCTGGGTGTAGAATACACGAGGTCCGGTCGTCACCATCCAAAGGTCCGGATTCGGACCGCGGTCCGCCATTTGAGTAGCCCTGCATTAGATGGTAGTATTTCGCTGAAGTTTGTACTGCAAATTAGGCTTCAATCTGAGTCTTTTGATGATTGGATGAACTGCTAGGGCTTTGTGTTCAAAAGTTATGATCAAAAGTAATAAAAATATTTGACTAATCAGCTAATTAGATAATTAGTTTATTTGTTTATTTTAGATCATAACTTTTGAACCAGAAACGCTAGAAAGTTGATAACAGGCTCAAAAGACTTGGACTAAAACTTAGTTTCAATGAAAACTTCAGCGAAATACTTTGGTCTAGCGGTGTGGCCCTAGGCCAGGTGACATGAGCCAAAATGGCCTAAAAACTACTTCACTTATGGCATCACTCACAAAAAATCCACAACCCCCAACCAAAAAAATTTTTTTCGAGTGTAGACTAGATAACTGGCTGATCCCTTTGAGCCTTTGGACAGCTCTCTAGCGCAATCGGCGGAGGAGCTACAGCATTGGTAAGGCAACTGGCAACTGCTGTTTTTAGGCCGAAATCCAGGTGCAGTATATTTGTAGACCGGCCGTCAAAGTGTTAATTCACATTTTTACAGAGCTTTACAATATATATATATACCATAAGTTGCCAGATGATTGACCTAGAGAGCTGTTCAAACCTTCAGTGGATTCGGGAAGTCTTTTAGTTCAGATTGAAACAAAATTTTTTTCGTTTTAGGTTTGGGGTTTTCTGCAGGTGTTGTCATAATGGGGGCATGTTTGTGATTTCTTGGCTAATTTTACCCGGCTCTGGGTGCCAATTGAACAAACCATTTTTTGATCAAGTTTTTTTTTCAAGTTTTTTTAATGCAGGATGTTACTTGTTGCATTTACATTGTGTTCTGTGTATAAACTATAGCCTGTTTCAGTGGTAATCTGTCATTTTTTGTGGCCTTATGGAATTGGTTTTCAGGTGCTTCAGAAGATGAAAAAGCTGCTGCTGTGATTTGCTTCATGGGCTATACTTTACCAACAGAATTGGTGAACTTACTGAATCACCAATTGTGACAAATTTTAATACAGTAATTTGATTATCTACCTTTAGACACTAAGAGCTTTTGTTTTCATCACTTGCTTTGTAGTATGTGATATGGCAGCATGGCTATAGGTTCACCAGTGGACTTTCATTTTTGAAAACTTAGTCATCCGCCACGCGTAACGTGACACTAATGCACAGTAAGTGTGCAATAGACTGCACTAAGCTTGGTAGAAACATACTAAACCTAAACTCTAAACCTAACTCATACATGTAACCCGTAGACCTAAACCATAAATCTGAACACCAAAGTTTGGAAACATTTGAAAAAAGTAAAGAAAAACTAGTCCCATGAAAAGTGCAAACACTACTACCAAAGCGAAAGGCACCATGGTGAGAGCTGAACCGAAGAAGATTTGCACAGTAGATGTATCTGCTAAACTACCATGACAGTGCCACTGAAGTGACAAACTCAATGCTTTATTTGAGCCATGTCACCACCGGCAGATGTATTGCCACTTCCATATAACAAATTTATAAACTTGAAAAATCAATGAAAGTCAAACTGGTTGGTTGTAAATTGTATTTTTAAAACTTACTAAGTGGTGAAAAAACAGATATAAACAATTTGTTTTAGATTTTGATATTAATTGTAAAATGCATAATTTTAGCAGAAATAAGGAGGTTTGAAGTATAGTGGTATTGCTGTATATATAATTAAATAAATAGTGTTATCCTACTCTGTATTGGTAGAAACATGCAACTTGACAACTCTGGAGATGAGCTCAATATACCACTAGAGCAGGGGTCACCAACCTTTTGGAAACTGCGAGCTACCTCTTATGTACCGATTAATGCGAAGGGCTACTGGTTCGATATACACTTCTGAAATAAAAGTTTTGCTCAATTTGCCTTCAATTATTTTAGTATTGATGTATGTTAATGTGAAGACATTGATCATGCTAATGTTATTTTTAGAACAGACCCACGGGCGACCTGGTGCCCGCGGGCACCACGTTGGTGACCCCTGCACTAGAGTTTCTCAAGCAGCTGTTGGTACATTCAATGATCCCCAAAGTCCAGTCTGTTGGCCAGATACGTGAGACATCATTCCAGGGGGTGCAAGAAGTGTATATTTTAATAACAACCAGATATGTGAGACATCATTCCAGGGGGTTACGTGAGACATCATTTAGATACGTGAGACATCATTCCAGGGGATTACATGAGACACCCAACCAGATACGTGAGATATCATTCCAGGGGGTGCAAGAAGTGTATATTTTAATGACAAGAAATTAATCTTTTACTAGTCTCACATGGATTTTTTGTTTACTTTTGCAATGGATTATACACAAAAACATGAGTCTGTAGAAATCGCTTGAATGCACAGGCAGACGTGCGTGTTACTATCAATCTCCATATTTTGATAAACTCAAAAGCAAGAAACAGGAACAAGAGTCATTGAACTGAAATGCATAAGCGAACTATTAGAAGTCAGTCTTTTGATTTTATTATTTTGTACATATTTCAAGTAAGTAATTATTTTTTGTGGAGTATACTTGCACGTTACTCTGTCATCTTTTCTTCTCCATATGTTCCATTTTCTTTGAATTAAAAAATTGAAATTTCTTTATAAATGAATAAAAGCAAGTTCTTGATTATAAATGGTAGGGGTGTGAAGTCAGAAAAAAATGGTTTTTAGGTGTGCAGGAAAGTTAAATGTTGGGAAACCCTGCTGTAGTAGGTTCTTACTGAACCATACCACTAACACCATCACATAATGATTCTGAGGACCCAAGCTGGATCAATATTTAAATTTTTTGTGATAAGTCGAACTGAAAAAACAAGTTGTAATTCTTTTACTGCCAACTGCATCTGCAACCAACAGAAAAACATTTAATGTGTTGGACGGGAGGAAAGTACAATTGAATGAAACTGATCAAAATTTCCTTGAGGGCATACGCTAAGACATGTCACAGTTCAAGTAATCTGAAGTGAATCAAAAGGAAAGGGACATGAATTTTATTTGTTCAAAATATGAATATTGATTACAATAGTGTTGCAATTGGGGAGCCTGAGCGGTGAGTGTGCAAGGCTTCGCATTGTGGCAACAAGCAAAAACAGAGATCACATGCCATGCTCACTCATTACTGCTTGTTCATGCCACATACACCTAGATGCTATTTTTAGCACACATCGCATTCGTGGTTCATTGCACATTCGACGGCACACCGATTGAGAGGCTTCAGCTTGCACAGCACCCTGCTCTTTATTGCAGTAGCATCCTTAGTCCTCACCTTGAAACACAAAGAAAATTTTTTGTGAAATCTCCCATCCCTGTGTTTGTTTCACGATTGTTTTTTGTAACTTTAAGGTATTGGGTCGACTTTAAGACATATAAAAATGAGCAGTGAGGTCACCAAAATTGGAAGCACACAGTTCAATTCAGTTTAATTCCCATCACTTAAACACAGCATCATAATCATCATCGTCTTGAAAGTATTTCATTTGTGAATTATGACATAAGCCAGGTTACAACAAACGCATTGCACGATGTAACACTAAACTTTAAATTTACTGATATCTGTGGACCCTTAAATGCCGTTGTTCAACACGTGGTTGAGAATCACTGTTCTGAGGTATCGTTGCAATTGAAACTGCAGTATTATACATTTTTTATAACTAAACGAAAATTCCCAAAAAAAATCTCCAGTTTATGTGGGGGTGAATGCGAGGTATTCAGTAATAACTGCCAGAACTCTTCATAAGCATTTGGCGAAATTCGCTTACTCTTCTAGTATGCTTGTTTGCATGTAAAGTGGGGCATCTTATGTATGAAATGAGAACAGCAAGCATTCAATTTTTAATACTACACCTTATAATCCGGTGTGCCTTATGGTCCAAAAAATACAGTATACAACTTGAACTCGAAGAAGATCTAAGGCCACAACATCCGATAGACTCATTCTGTTATAGCTGGAGATGAAGTATATGAAATTTGATCAATTAGCCTGTACATGGCGCATTTCATTGTGGCCAAATTGTGGCTTTTATTTTCTGAGTCACGTTTAAGAGTGTGGCTTTCTTAAGCGTGACTCAGCAAATAAAATGCCGCAATCAAGCAAAAGCCACAATGAAATGCGCCATGTAAACAAGCTAAAAGTGTATCATCTGCCAAATTAAGCGCTGGTTTAGCAATGAATACCCCGGTGCTCAACATTTACACAAAGCTTCTCGGCTTGTGACTACTTTTGTTCGTCACATTGCGCATGAAAAGCAAACAACCACCTCAAGCCCGTATTAGGTTTTCTTGCAACAGGAGCCACCAGGCTGTTCACGTACAGTTCAAATGCATCGTGACGCAGGTCGTTGTTCTTGATCATCGACTTCAGTTTGTCCTTTACAGTTGGTCAACGTGTGCAAGAGGTTTCAAAGCACACTGGTCATCGCTGAGCAAGCTGACGATGTCTTGACTCCGATATCGTTGAACGCAGTCGCTGCAGCGAAACGACTCGGAGGCGACGTTTCATGCCTGGTTGCCGGGGCCAAGTGTTCCAAGGTAGGTTTTGAAATGAATATTTGCTCGGAACGCTTCGTGTGCTAGCTGGACGTACGTCTTCACAGCATGTGAACTTGCCTGTTACACAAAAAGCTGAACTTGCTCAGCGCATATCGGCAGATCACCTTACATGCCTCGTTTCACCTGTCAACCAGGTCCTGCGTTTGACTAACATTTCGTTCGGTACAACGTTGTGTAACTCTAACGTCAAATGCACTACATCTGTGCTTGTGTTTCTTCAAAGTAACCGTTCTATCGCCATCTATGGGTATGTTCTTTTTATCACCACCGCATATCTATGCTCGTGTTCATTCATGTACCTGTGTTCCTTGTTAGTGCTATATGTGTTGAAGTTCTACTCTGTTGCGTGTGGGTATGAAGACGTTTAAACAATCTACAAACCATTGGTGCGTTATAACAGCAAGGAAGCCCAGGTGTGGACCTGAAACATTGCTGTTGGAAGAGCTAACTGCACTGTGTTTTCACTTCTATGCTGACTGTGTACTAACCGCTCGAATTAACAGATACAGTAGTTCAGTTGCACAGAAAGTTCGTGTAAATTTAAACGGAAAATTCTGTTTTCTGTCAACATTTAAAGCTGACGTTCACTGAAATGGTGGTCGATGGTTATTTAGGGGGATCCAGTTGTGGCCTGGCCCTCATGAGGGGATCCAGTTGTGGCCTGGCCCTCATGAGGGGATCCAGTTGTGGCCTGACCCTCCTGAGGGGATCCAGTTGTGGCCTGACCCTCCTGAGTAACGACCTTCGGCAGGACGTGCTCGGCGTGTCCCACCGATTCAAAACTTAACCAAACGATTAACTAGATTCTAACGCGCCAAATAGTTTGAGTTTTTAAAAAAAGGAATCGGCCGTACGAAAAATGAAACTGTTTTGAAACTTATTCACGTTTGATTAATTTTGACGGTACCAACCGATGTGAGGATATTATGCGCAGACCGCCGAGGCTTTGGCCAAAGTCGATGGAGTGAAGAAGGTGATCGTTGCCGAGGGCGAAAACTACAAAGGAAACCTCCCGGAAGCATTGACGCCTCTTGTGACGTCACTGCAGGCGCAAGCGAAGTTCAGTCACATAATCGCTGGGGCGAGCGCGTTCGGCAAAAGCCTCCTCCCCAGGATCGCTGCCAAGCTGGACGTCGAGCCCATCAGTGACATCATCGGGGTCACGTCGAGCGACACCTTTGTTCGCACGATCTACGCCGGTGCGTCGCTGGTTTGTGACGTTGCGCTCTCAGCGTTCCTAATCAAATGTCGAAAGTAGTTGAGCCAGAAACGTTTTTCAAAGTCACAACTCTGCGCAATTGGTTTTGCTTGATGCTACGCTCATGGGAATAGTGCATTGCGTTGTATTCGCCGAATATTTATGCCATTGATCGCTGTTGCCAGGCAATGCGGTGCAAACAGTGAAATCCGGCGCCAACGTGAAGGTCTGTACGATCAGGGGGACGTCGTTTGAACCCGCAGCGACCTCCGGTGGAAGCGCGTCCGTCGAAAAAGGTATTTTTTTATTATTTTAAATAAATTCAGGCTGGATTCCTTCTGTGATTGTGTTAATGAAACCTTTGTGATTGTTTTCATGAAACCTTTTGTGATTGTTTTTATTAAACCTTTGAACAACTTTGTAAGTGTTTGGCGACGACCATTAGTTGGAGGTCAACACTCGGTTTCACGAATGTGATCTTCTGCCCACATCACAATTAACCTGCTGCCCAAGGCCATCTTGCCCCAGGGTGAAGCAATTCGCCAGGCGGCGCTGCTGCAGTTGCTTCTGTTAACCCCCCCTGTTCGCTTCTTTCAATTTGTTGGTTGCGTCAGCCTTTGATGTTTTACGTCATCAGCGCCTGACGTCGCAGCAAACACGCAATCGAAATGGCTGAGCCAGGAGTTGAGCAAAAGCGACAGACCCGAACTGACCGCTGCCCGAGTGGTGATATCTGGAGGTGAGGGACAAACATGAGCTGTTGTTTCGTAAAATCTTAGATGCGGGCTGGTGCTGGAAGTTGCTTTTCTGTTCTTTCGTACACGTCAAAATTAATTATAAGAGAAGTTGCCGTGTTTTTGCGTATTTTTCCCTCTTTTCTTTGATTGTTTCTATATCTTTTCGTTTCTTACATCTTGCGAGTGACCTGTTCTGAAACAAACAAATTTAATGATAGTTAATGAGATGCTGTGGCACCTCCCACCTTCAATTTGGCGCTGGGCCCGCCATAGATGTGGTTATCAGTTCGTTAACGTCACAACAAATTTAGATTGGTTTGGTAACGTCACAGTAACTTCAGTTAGGTTTGTAAAGGTCACAAAAAACACCATCGGTGTTGCGCGGATTCCACGCGATTATTCAGTGCGGGACGGTTTTTGGGTTGTTTTCATCCAACAGTTATACACAAAATTGAATAACTCAAAAAGTACTTGCCTGATTGACCTCAAATTTTCAGGTAAGAGGTATTTTCACAAAAAGAAGATTCGTCGGAAATTCGGTTGCAAAACACCAAAGCATGTTGAAAGTTAATGCGCCCGAAGTAACAACTACTGAACCGAAATTAGCGGGTTGCCAGCCACGCGCACATACAATTGCTCTGATGCACTGGGAACAGAGTCCGGCTGCTCGATTCAACAAATCTTAACTCGCAAAGTTCGTGATGCATTGAATTAAATTTTCAGGCAAAATACATAACAATCCGAAGATAAGTCTTGCAAATTTTGATTGCAAAAACTTTAGTTTTGAAAAAGTTATGGTTCTTCACAGAATTACTGCTAAACCTTGCTGCATAGGATAAAGTTTTGTAGCCTACGCGCGTCTGTAGTTACGAAACGAAAGTACCTAACTCCGAAGCTTTTCGTTAGAATTACTTCAAATTTTCAGAGATGATGAGAATAAGTATGGATATTATAAGTTTTCTGTGCAGCAACACAACTAAAAAAAGTTATCCTTACACACACAACAACTGTCAAGACCTAAGTGTTTTGCAGAAAATGTTGTAGCCTAGGCCTAACAAACTGTTGCTGGATACCAAACTGCATAACTAAAAAAGTTCTTGCTGATATTACTTGAAATTTTCAAGGGATTATGCGGGAAGGTTTGGAGAACATTGTTGTAAATTTTCATTGCATCCAAATGAGTACAAAAAATGTTGTTGTGTGTTACCAAACAACTGATTCTACCAAACGTCATAACTCAAAAACTGTTTGGTCAATTTGTATGAAATTTCCAGGAATAATGTGTCTGGTTATGAAGGACATTTGCGGAAAATTTCGTTGCAAACAAACAAGTTCGCGAAAAGTTATCGCGTTGGCGTTTATATACGTCAATCCGCACCTGGCGTATTCGATGAATGACGCATACATGCCCTGTGCATTTGAACGTATGACGCATATGTGCGTCAATCAGCGCCTAAGGTGAAACGTCACCAAAGTGTACGAGCAGGCAAGTGATTGAGAGGGGATTTTCCCCATGTTTCCCCAAACTTGCCCGAAAACTTTTTGTGCGCCAAACATTCCCTCCACAACTTATTCCAGGTACGCTCCCACCCCCAGCTCCTGCTACACCACTGAGCGTCACAATTACTTTTGATGGGCTTGTTAACGTCACAGTATCTTTGGATAATCCTTGTTTGTCTTTAAACCAGTGAAAAATAAGCAAAGGCAGCCGTGAAATATCGCATATTTGTTGTCTTGCTGTCTCCGACGTCATATCTCTGTGGCCACACATGCGGTGACCTTTGACCTCAGGTCGAGGAATGAAGAACGGTGATAACTTCTCTCTCTTGTACGAACTTGCTGACAAATTGAAGGCCGCGGTCGGGGCTTCCCGGGCCGCTGTGGACGCTGGATTTGTCCCGAATGATATGCAAGTTGGCCAGACAGGAAAAATCGTGGCACCCGTAAGTTGTGATGCTATGCGTCTGGTGACGTAAGTTGTGGTCTGTGCGTCTGATGACGTAAGTTGTGGTACTATACGTCTGGTGACGTAAGTTGCGATGCTATACGTCTGGTGACGTTAGTTGTGATCTGTGTCTGGTGACGTAAGCTGTCTGATAAGTTTAAAGTTTTAATTTTATGGCGGTAAGTGTGTTTTGAAACTAAATTTTAGAGTTTCTCGTGTTCAGAACGCAACAGAACCTTTCTGCGAAGTTATGCATAAGATGCAGTTTAGAGATCATCTTAGTGCGTGGACGGGTTGTCGCTGTGGTGATCCTACTTATGACCGTTAATGTAAGCTTCCTGAACCAAGGTCGCCCTGTCCACGAGAGATCGAGGGAGGGGGTGTTTCCCCTTCCACCCAAACCGCCAGCTGCGCAAATAATTCTGTAATAACCTACGTGATGTAATAACCCACATGGTGGATTCATTTGCGTCAGTGCCGCTGTTCTGCAGACGGTGTGACGTCGGAAAGGGGGGCCAAGGTCCCCTTTGTATACTGAAATTTGACTTTCCTTTGAAAGCTTAGCAAAAAAGGTTGTTTTAGTTTCGAGTGGGTAAAATGAAATTTCACCGCTATTATCCCCCTGGAAAAAATTTTTTTTGGCTGCTCTTGGAAAAATCCATTATTGCCCCACTGGGAAAAAACCTTCAGGCGTCAATGTGCGTAGCATGTGACGTTCGTTTAAATTTCTTCGCGGTTACAGTGGTGATTTTTTGATCACAATGGCCTTGTGTCCAGGAGCTATACATCGCTGTGGGGATTTCCGGCGCCATCCAGCACTTGGCCGGAATGAAGGACAGCAAGACCATCGTGGCCATCAACAAGGACCCGGAGGCCCCGATTTTCCAAGTTTCTGATTTCGGACTCGTCGAAGATTTATTTAAAGCTGTACCGGAAATGACGAAGATGGTGTAACTTCCGGGGGTGATGGGGTTTTTAACTCAGCAGACTAGAATCGGTGGATTTTCGTTTAATTAAAAAACTTCAGTAACTTAAAAACTAGTTCGTTTTTTCTGTTATTCTTTTCGGCCGACTCGAAAAACTGAATACCGAGCAAATACAGAGTAGAAAGTTTAAAGAATTTGCGAAGTTCAAGCAGCTTTTTTGCTGCACTACTTGACTGAGGCTAACGATGTAGTAGGAAATTTTAAGATGTTATATCAATGTTGTCGTTTTGTGATACATTCTGACGAAACCGGCGAATCTTTCAAACAACGCAAAGGGCCAGTTACAGCATTGTGATGGGGAACAGTGGGAAATTTCCAGATGCCTATTCGCCATTTTCACTTATTCCGATTTTACCACAAATTCGCTGAATTTCAATCCTCTCGTGTGGCAATAAAAATAAAAACGCGGCTTAATTTTGTTCAACTGTTTTCGTCATTAAACAAGAATCAGCGTTCCAGTTGATCGCAGATTGTCGTTCATGATTAAAAGATTTGTTTCTTCCTGGCTGTTGAGATGACTGTCGTTTCGGTAAGCTTTCAAATCAGAGTGGGAGTGACCGCAGTAATAGTCCCCCCAAACAAGCGGCGTAAACTCGCACATGGCGATGAATCTCACGCAGGAGCCTGCTGAGGCATAAGAAGGGGTACAAGTCCCCGGGCACCGAATCACAGTGGGGGGGTGGAAAGTTTATTCAAACTATTTGGTGTGTGAACGGCGTTTCCATTTTATTTTGCCAAGATCGAAGTTATTCGGTTGGACACAGCTGGTCGCGACCATTCGCTTTTTCCGCAGAGCTTTTTTCAAGCACTTTAAAACATTGCCAACTGCACAATTTGTTCATAGCCATACAAATTGTGTTCATAGCCATACAAATTGTGTTCATGGCCATACAAATTGTGTTCATGGCCAGAGAAGGCAGCTGGCTCCCATATTGCAGATATTTGGGTTAACACTCTACACATACGGGAAAGGAAGTGAAGTACTTCATATCTGCCACTTAAAAGTTTGCTGTGAAGCTCTTAGTATTTTGGACCAGCAATCAATTTTTTTGTTTTTTTCAGACCTTTAAAAATTTATAGTCGCTTTGATACAGTAGAATTTGTCTAATTCGTCATTTCATTATTTTTTCGTCGGTCCCGACAGAATCCCTATCGTTTGTGTACATTTCTGTTCGTCAATTTGCTCATTTCGTCACCTCTTTCTATCCCCGAGAAGCGTTTTGTTCGTCTAATACGTCAGTTGCAGTTTCGCTTTTGATGTCTAAGCAGCTGGTACATGTGGGAATTCAAACAAATTAAGGATCTTTATCTGAGAATTGTTGTGCCTCGCAATTTGTTTATCGAATTTATACACGAGGTGCGAAGCGCGACCCGACTCCCCATTGAGAGAACGTGGAAAAGTTTATTAAAGATTTAAAGGTGCTTGATTAAATAGAGTGCAGATAGAGCAGAGGAATTAATTGTATTCAACCATAACGTCATTAACTTGTAGTTTACTGCAAATAAAAGCATTATGTATACGAGCTTCTGTGATAGAGTTTTCACCTGTTTGCATAATTCGTCAATTCTCCTAAATCGTCACTTTTTTTCTAATCCCCTTGAGGTGACGAATTAGGCAAATTCTACTGCACAACAATCTTCATTATGGATAGGATATAAATAGTTTCAAAATTTGGGTACACGAGAAGTAGCTGGCACAAGTTGGTGATCCCTGGTCTAGTGATTCCAACCCGGGTTTACCGTAACTCGAAACACACTTTTTCGGCTATTTTCTACCACCAGAAACCCTTTTTTTTCAACTATCAAACCCAGGTATTAAAAAAAAAACTGGAATTGCTGTTGCATTCAAATATTAGTGATTCTGATAACACTGAAGTTGCAGATTGGCGCGTGTAACGTCCGAATTAGCAGGTTTGAACTTTCAACTATTATCATGAGGGACGGGTGTTGCTCGGTGACCATCGTACGTTCGTTGTTGGTCCGCTTATATTTTCGTTCAATTGACCTATTTAGACGGATCGTGACGTCATTTTGCTCATAATAGCTGTCTACGCGAACTTTAATCTTTTCGCTAACCTAATTAAATAACTACCACGTAAGGTAGTTCTGCAAAGGTATGCCGTAGCTTCGTAGTTACTAGTTAGTTCATTAATAAGATGTTATGTGTTAGTTCAGGGATCGGCAACCTGTGGCGGGCAGGCCGGATGTGGCCCGCCAAGCAAACTCATTCGCCCCGCACCCCCTTTACCAAATTGTGTTAACTGTGGCCTGCCTAGTATTATTATATTCTATGCATCTGCCCTCGCAACATCTTGTTTTGCATGCTTATGAGAAACCGCACTGCGCTACAAATGTAGCCTACTGCAGTGGTTCCCAACCTTTTTTGATGCATTCCTCCCTTTGCTCATTTTCAAACTTTTCATTCCTCCCCCATGACACAAAACTTTTTTTATTCCTCCCCTATTACACGAGTCTGCAGGAATATTTGAT
>Ga0210059_1005743_pt1 | contig 19906 bp, 12 predicted proteins | sample Ectturendosymbi2_FD_188042 | JGI IMG/M metagenome (GOLD analysis project Ga0210059, IMG submission 188042) | Ecteinascidia turbinata endosymbiont from Florida, USA - Sample 2 (SPAdes) (version 2) | ecosystem: Host-associated > Tunicates > Ascidians > Unclassified | place: Key West, Florida... | reverse complement strand
AGGAATTTGAGAGACCGTTCTCCATTGATGTGATCTCAGGTCACTATATTTTGAGAGACCGTTGGAGGAATTTGAGAGACCGTTTCGGTCCCTCAAAACACTTTAAAAAAAACACTGTACATGTACATACATTTCGAATTTGAGACCCTATATCACTACCTGGCATCGCATACCCACTAGCTGGGTGGGAAATACTGCGTTGATCCATAACACTCCGTTGAGTGGTGCGCTCGTGGTTGATCACATCTTGACCAATTAGGTTTGTATTTGGTTCGACAATGCATCATGCAAATAATCCTCTCAAAAATGTCTCATCTGGATTTGAACTCCTTTGCAAGAAAGCAGAGCACTTGCATTTCATTCAGGCTGCACTTCAGGTCGTGTTGTCCACAATATGTGGCAACTTTGCTAATAAAGTTGCATGCTTTAGTCGCATATTTTAGCATCTAATCGCAAAAGGTCACGTTAAACGCTGCTCAGTGAGAGAACACGACAGATTTACGAGTCGCTACTGAGTTTGACTGTTCTTTCCGTGTATTTTCGAACAATTGAAAGATATAAAGCACCTGCGAAAAATCTTAGCATGTTTGTTTCGGGAGGGCATAGCCTCTTAGTCTTCGGCCTCATTATTCTGGCTGCGCTACTGTCACAAACGTAACATTCAGGTTGAAGCTTTTTGCTATTTGTCTTAGAAAATAGCTTTCTTATTTGATTATAATCACATCATTATGCAAATCTCGTAATGCTTTCATTCTGATTTATGCCAAGTTCAATGGCCCACCGGTTGAAAGCCACTGCATTAGGACATCCATATTTTTTTGTCCTTCAGCTGCTGGCTGGGGCTACCGAAACTGTTTGGCTGCTGAAAAACAGAATCAATAGAAGCAAGAAGTATTTAAGTATACAGATGTTTGCAAGACTCAATGTTTTCTTTCATGAATTTCATGATGCATGCCTATGGCACATGACAAGTGTTGTAAAATTCATCAAAACGCAGTTGGTAACGAATTTTCATAGAGGGCAGCTCATTCTAACTCCGCAGTACAGTTCTGTTAACCTGTATATTTTGCAGCGCCTGAAAGCTGGTATGAGCGCGCCACAGATGACATACTTAGCCCAAACAGCATAATACGGACACTACGGATAACCGCCCAGCTGTGATAATGATGTGAGATAGCAGCATAACATTCGCGGGGTTTGTTGTTTGCCACCTAGTTTACAACCTGGTTTCTTTCAACCTTTATTGCGGTATTGCATGTCGAAGGTGGATTACATCTAAGCAGCGACGTAAATATGCTTGCATGTTCAGTATTGCTGTTATACGAGGTACGATTTGATAGACGCGTTTGCTAGATCTCTGCGTGAGTCTCGCTGAAAAGTTCGGCCCGTCTCACCCGGTAGGAACACAAAATTCGTTTTATGGGTTCAGGTTGCAATTGCGAAGTGTGGGCCGAAGCTATTGTTTCTCTTTCTATACCCAGCAGTATCCGTATTGAACGTTTAGTGTTTGATGTGATGTGATAGTTAATTATTTCGTACCCATAGGATTGATGACTTGCCCCTTTGGCAGTGCAAGTCTTACCGCATGACTGCTGCGATTTTTCATTGCAGTTTTGGGCAGCCAGCAATCGTGTCAACGCAGGCACGTAGCTGTGCGATGAGAGCCTGCCGGCTGTCAGCCTATCGGTCGTACTACGTAGTCGTACAGCGCCCCATACAAATAACATCAACACCGAAGCACTCTGCACTAACTTCTACGCGCATCGCCCCACTCCCTTCGCCGAGCGTCTTTGTCATCAACGCGTTAACACACCAGCCAGTTTGTGTTTAGGAAGCGCGGCACAGACGCGTTGACTGGGCTTGTGCTCCCGCTCATGCTCACACGCGCGCTCTCGTCGTGACGCAAGAATAGATTTGTTATTCTCAATGTGACTCGTTCACGATGTCGCAATCGCCGGCGAACAGCTTTCGCGGTCACGCTAGATTGCGCGGGAGCCATCGTACGAGGAAAACCTCGTCGCTGTTTTCCCGGCCATTGGTTACGCGCTGTTCAATCGTTCAGCCGCGTGCAACCAGTGCGTGCAGCTTGCTGCTTTTTGTATGGCTTATTCCGGGCGGGTTGCCCTTGTACGTGAGGGCATTCGTTTTGCAAATCTTGTTGCGTGTACTATATTGCGTAAGTGCGTGTGGCGCAGAGGATTATGTCAAGGATTCTGATGTAAACGCAGACGACGATGTTTCATGCACATGATGCAGATTCTAACAGGGTTTTAACGACATACCAATGAAACAGTGAGCAATTCTACCAAGCAAATCACATTGCGTTTGAGTTAGCCACAACTTTAAAGTGAAATACAACCATGGTTGTGATTAAACAGGGTAGATGATTACTGACAGTCATATGCAATGTTGCCAGAAGGAAGTTGATGCTGTTGGTGTTGCTGGAGCATAGATCTTTTTACCAGCTGGTGCTAAACAGGTGAAAATAGTTGAGGGTACGCACTGGCTCTCAGTTCCTTGTGATTGACATACAAAAAGGCTTATGATTTGTTGTTTAACAGTACTTTTTATTTGAAAAAATTTGACGGAATTCCTGGATGAGTTTCATTTCAGAAAGAAGCAAACAGTACTTGACACAAGGATGTTGGTATGTATTTTTATTCATATACTTTTGGGATTCAAAACATGAAGTAAAAAATGCAAAAAAAAGTACCAAAGGGAGAAAAATTAATTGCATGGTAATCAAAAATGCAAATGATGAAAACAATTCTGGAGTTAGGATTTGTGTGAACTACAATACATATTTGAGATATTTGTTGCATTATTATCAATTATGTTATGACTACATTTTATGGTTAGTACAGGTAAATCAGGACAGCTGGTCGATGGTGTAGGTTAGGTATCATTACAGTGGAAATATACCACCGGCATTGGGCATAGGAAAGGGATTGAGTTGGAAAGTAGAAGTCTGTACCACAAGCATAGGAAAACAGCAGTATGTGTACCACTAGCATAGAGATTGAGTTGAAAAAGAAAAACAGTTTGTACCACTTGTGCAGGGATTTGGTTGGAAAGTGTCCGGTCATAAAGTTTCAAAATGAAATCACCTTTACACATCATAATTAACAACTTCCCTGTCTCAAATGATATGACTTCTTCCTTTGTTACACTGAAAATACAAGTTAGCAGCTACCACTGAAGTCTTCAACACTTTCATGCATTATATTTTGGTGCTGCCTACCTGGTTTTGATTTGCAACTAAGCAGTTGCAAAACAAAAAAAGCCTGGCAGAAGTGAACAGAAATTCCATATTGTATCAGAAAAATAATGAGTGTAACAATTTGCAACTTCATTTTCTCTGTAAGTTTAGTATTCATTTGTCAAATAATGAAAAATGGATCGATTTCTTAATATTAATTATTATTGGCATTTAAAAAATGTTGAAATTGTATACAGAAATGTTACCAATAAACATGGAAAAATGTTTGGATAATACTGATTTTCAGCATTATTTGCCACAATTCCACAGGCTGAGCTTGCTTTGCTAAGGCTGAGCTGAGTTAACACTTTGACATGCGGGTTAGTTCAAGCTGTTTGCAAAAAACAGCTGATTCACACGTGGCTTTGCACGGGAATATCTTCGCTCCTGCACGGGTTATGGACCTGGCCGAAGCGTCGAAAGACGTGGCAAGTCTTGTAATTTGCACTCGAAAAAGATTTTTTTGCTTGGGGGGTGCGGGTTGGCTGTGAGTGATGTCATAAGCGGAGGACTTTTAGGCCACCTTGGCCCACATTGCCTGGCCCTGGGTGCCAACTGTTAGATGGTAGTATTTCGCTGAAGTTTTTATTGGATTCTAGGCTACAATCTGAGTCTTTTGATACTTTGGACAACCTGCTGGGGTTTCGGGTTCAGAAGTTATGATCTAAGTTTGTAAACATTTTTGACTAATTGGTTAATTAGATAATTAATTTGTATATTTTAGATCATAACTTTTGAACCAGAAACATTAGAAAGTCGATCAAAGGCTTAAAAGACTCGGACTTGAGCCTAGTTTCCAATAAAAACTTTTGCGAAATACTTTGGCCTAGCGGTTGGGCCTTAGGCCAGGCAACATGAGCCAAAATGCCCCTAAAACTACTTCACTTATGACGTCACTCACAAAAAATCAGCACCCCCAACCAAAAAATTTTTTTTGGGTGCAATCTAGAAGACTGTCTGATCTGTTTGAGCCCTCAAACAGCTCTCTAGCGCAAATCGGCAGAGGAGCTAGGGCATTGGTAAGGCAACTGACAACTGCTGGTTTTAGGCCGAAATCGAAGTACGAATATATCGTATCCCGGCTTTCAAAGTGTTAATGCTCCAACTTCAATTTACATGTTTACCCTCAATTTGTTATGGTGTCATAGCAAATGGTAGTGTTTTGCAAAGAAAAAGATTTAGGTTATGGTCAATGCCATCGACAAATTGAAAGTGGATCGGAACTGATTTTTCGCTGTTGTAGAAGGCAAGTGTTAGAATTACACTCAAATAAAATTAGAATTAGACCCAAAAATAGGCATTTTAATTAGACTTGGCATTGTCTATTGTAACAAGGAAAGAAATGTTTTTGAAATGACCAACAAAAATTCAGTGATTTCAGTCAGAATGTTTGAAAATATAGGCTAATGAATACTTTTATGGCTAGTTTTAACACAACTATGAAACAAATTACTGAAATGTCTCAGTGACCAAAATGTCTCAGCAAAAAACTGATCAAAGTACCTCAGCGAAAAAAACAGGTCTGAAGCATCATGGCAAAAGAATGATTTAACCCAGCATGTGTGAAAATGTAGCCCATAAGTCAAATACAGCTTTAAGTTATTTAATCTGACTTGATGAACTTGTCAAATTTATATTATTAAAGCCAATTCATGTTTCACATCGTTTATGTTGTCTCACACAAATGTTCCAACAAACTACTTATAATCTGGCCTGTTAACACTTTGGCACCCGGCTGGTTTTGGAGATTTTAGGCAAAAAAAACACCTAAACGCACATGGCTTTGCGGATGAATATCTCCGCTCCTGTTCGCTCCAGCGACTTGGCGAAACTCTCAAAACACGCGGCCAGTCTAGTAGATTGCACTCGAAAAAAAATTTTTTTCTTGGGGTTGTGGTTTTTTTGTCAGTGACGTCATAAGTGGAAGACTTTTAGGCCACCTTGGCCCACTTTGCCTGGCCCTGGGCGCCAACCGTTAGGTGGTAGTATTTCGCTGAAGTTTTTACTGGAAACTAGGCTACGATCTGAGTCTTTTGATACTTTGGATGACCTGCTGGGGTTTCAGGTTCAAAAGTTATGATGTTAGTTAGTAAAAATATTAGACATGATGAGGTAGTGGTACGTTTCAGTATAATTCTAGTTGAAAGAAGTTGGCATTTTCAGAATCACTTAGTCACAGCCACTAGTGGAATTAAGCATCTCTGCACACATGTGGTATTCCACAACATATTCTTGCACACATGATTTTATGGCAATATTTCCAAGGCAAGTTTTGTCTTTCGTGCAGAACTCTCAAAGTAGAATGTGGATAGATAAAATGTTTTCATGTCATGTGCCAAATTTTACCTCATGCACAAGTACTTGGAAAACCTTATTTAAAAACAAAAACGTTCCAATATTGTTTTTTTTTACTTCAATTGCCACAATGCCTTCTGATGGCAACTTCGAATTATGAAGTAACATTGATTCTCTCTGTAAATTCAGCTCATAACATTTGAATTAATACCTTCGCTGCCAGGTTAATTCAAGCAGTTCGTGTGAAATCTACCTGTTCACATGTGGCTTTGCACAGGCATCATTCTGGTACTGAATGCGCTGGAGAGCTATTCAAACCCTCAAAAGGCTCTGCAAGTCTTCGAGTCTTCATCAAAAATAAGTTTTTGGTTTTGTTTTTTTTTGTGAGTAATGTCAAAACTGGAGTACTTTTAGGCCTCTTTGGCCCACTTCATCTGGCCCTGGGCCTAAAGTGCTAGATGGTAGTATTTTGCTCAAGTTTTCATTGGAAACTAGTTTAAAATCTGAGTCTTTCGATACTTTGGATGACTTCCTGGGGTTTCGGATTTAAAAGTTACGATCTAAACGAAACAAAATAATTGAATAATCCCATGATTAGACAATCTATTTTTTTTATTTTAGATCATAGTTTGTGAACCAGAAGCATTAGCAAGTTGATCAAAGGCTCAAAAGACTAGGATTCTAGCCTAGTTTTCTATGAAAACTTCAGCGAAATACTTCCGTCTAGCAGTTGGGCCAGGTAACATGAGCCAAAATGGCCAAAACCCAACCTCACTTATGACTACACTCACAAAGAATGTGAAACCCCAAAGCCAAAATTTTTTTTGTTGCAGGCTCTAAGACTTGCCGAATTTTTTAAGGGTCTGAATAGCTATCTAGCACAATTGGCGAAGGAGCTATGCAGTTGGTAAGGCAACCAAAAACTGCTTTAGGCTGATTTCAAAGTACGAATATATCATATGCTGGCAGCCAATGTGTTAGGACTAGCTTCCCTCCCTCTTAACCTTTTTTCTGCCATTGTTCCACAAATGGAACACATTTTTCTGAGCTATTTTTTAACACTTCTATTTTTATGTGTGTATATGGTGCTTATTTGTTAACTCCTTCGGCACCAGTGTATGCTTTAATCATACTTCAATATCACGCATTGAGCCATTATTTTCGTACCACTTTACAAGTTCATAACTTGCCAGTCCATTGTGCTAGAAAGCTGTTCAAACCCTCAAAAGATGGGCAAGTCTTCTAGATTGCATTGAAAAAAATTGGAAAGTTTTGGATTTGGGAGTTTTCGTGGCTGACATATTTTTTGGCCATTTTGGCTCAGATTCCTGGCCTTGGGCTCCAATTGCTATATGGAATTTTTTAAATCAAATTTGATTGGGAACTAGGCTGTAATCCAGGTCTTTTGAGCCTTCAATTGGTTTTCTAGCATTTCTAGTTCAAAAGCTATGGCCTAAAACACCGAAAAATCAGTAATTAGAAAATTATGTAACACCTTTGCATCCAGCCACTTTTGGGGATTTTCGTGCCAGAACAACCGGATCGCACGTGGCTTTGAGCGCATGTAACTCTGGTGCCAAAAGCAGTAGAGAGCTGTTCAAAGGCTCAAAAGACGCAGCAAGTCCTCTAGTCTGCACTTGAAAAGAAATTGTTTTCTTGGGGGATGCAGATTTCTTATGAAAAACCCACCTGTTTTTTTAAAAGCCCACCTGTTTTTTTTTGTAAAAGCCCACTTAACACTTTGAGAACCGGTCTACAATATATTCGTACTTCGATTTCAGCCTAAAAAACAGCAGTTTTCGGTTGCCTTACCAACGCCCTAGCTCCTCCGCTGATTGCGCCAGAGAGCTGTTCAACGGCTCAAACGGAGATCGGCCAGTCTAGTAGATTGCACTCGAAAAAAAACTGTTTGGTTGGGGGTTTCGGATTGTTTGTGAGTGACGTCATAAGTGAAGTAGTTTTTGGGTCATTTTGGCTCATGTTCCCTGGCCTAGGGCCCAACCGCTAGGCCGAAGTATTTCGCTGAAGTTTTCATTGGAAACTAGGCTCGAGTCCGAGTCTTTTAAGCCTTTGATCAACTTTCTAGCATTTCTGGTTCAAAAGTTATGATCTAAAATATACAAATTCAGTAATTAGCTAATTAGTCAAATATTTTTACTAACTTGCATCACAACTTTTGAACCCGAAACCCCAGCAGGTCATTCAAAGTATCGAAAGACTCAGATTGTAGCCTAGTTTCCAGTAAAAACTTCAGTGAAATACTACCACCTAACGGTTGGCGCCCAGTGCCAGGCAAAGTGGGCCAAGGTGGCCTAAAAGTCTTCCACTTATGACGTCACTGACAAAAAACCCACACCCCCAAGCAAAAATTTTTTTTCAAGTGCAGACTAGAAGACTTGCTGCATCTTTCAAGACTTACCAGGTCTGTAGAGCATACCGGACCGGAGAAATTCCCACGCAAAGCCAGGTGTGTTTAGGCGTTTTTTTTCCAAAAATCCCCGAATCCTAGCGGACGCCAAAGAGTTAAAAAAAACAATAAAATCCACCAAAAATTCACTCTAGTTTTCCTTTCAAAAATCTACTAAGAAGTAAAAACTAAAAGGAGCAGGACACTTGTACAGTTAACTACAAAATTTTTTTTAATCAAACAAAATGAACAGCAGCGAAATCTAAAGGACTTGAAAAAAAGAGAAGAATAAATCGAACAGTTTTAGTAAATGCTAATGGTTATCTTCTTCAGCTCTGCACAATCGGTATATTTTAACCAATTTTTCTGCGTTCTCTGCATCATAACAAATCATATGTTAAAAAAATACACTCTGTAGATGCTGAACTAACAGGGCATGCACATAAACTTGACATGAAACTGCAGAGTTTGTATGGGAATAGTTTTTCTCTGTTTACTGTGCGCATTTGGGTTATAACTTTTTTACAACCTCTATAACCTGTATCATATTTTGAACTTTGGGTAGTAATGAAAGGAATGGACCTTCATTTAGTCATATTTTTGAAACAAGTCCCCCCGGACTCAAAATGAAATTTTCATGAAGCCTACCAACAACCTGAATAATACCGTTGTAGGGTTAATATCTGTTCAATCATAACATAATCAAAGGCAATTTTCTCTTTAACTCTTCGGCGTCTGGGTGGTTTTGACGATTTTCGCAAAAGAAGCAGCAGTTTTTGATTGCCTTACCAACGCCCCAGCTCCTCCGCTGGTTGCGCCAGAGAGCTGTTCAATGGCTCAAACGAATCAGCCAGTCTAGTAGATTGCACTCGAAAAGAAATTTTTTGCCTTGGGCGTGCAGGTTTTTTGTGAGTGACGTCATAAGTGAAGTAGTTTTTGGGTCATTTTGGCTCATGTTCCCTGGTCTAGGGCCCAACCACTAGGCCAAAGTGTTTCGCTGAAGTTTTCATTGGAAACTAGACTCGAGTCCGAGTCTTTTGAGCCTTTAATCGACTTTCTAGCATTTCTGGTTCAAAAGTTATGATCTAAAATAAACAAATTAATTAACTAATTAGTTAATTAGTCAAATATTTTTACTAACTTACATCACAACTTTTGAACCTGAAACCCCAGCAGGTCATCCAAAGTATCAAAAGACTCAGATTGTAGCCTAGTTTCCAGTAAAAACTTCAGCGAAATACTACCACCTAACAGTTGGCGCCCAGGGCCAGGCAAAGTGGGCCTGGTAAGGCAACCAAAAACTGCTGTTTTTTAGGCCGAAATCGAAGTACGAATATACCGTAGGCCAGCAGCCAACAAGTTAATAACACAAAGATAATATAAAATAGGCCACTACAAGTCAAAAAATGATGATTTTCAGTGTTGGTTAACAACGATGAATCGAAGTGGAATGTTGCTGTTGTCCTTAAATGCAGCATAAACTTCCTGCATCACTTTGATTGCTCGTTCACAGCATTTATTACTATGTGGGATATCAATTCTTGATGGCTCTTGCTTCCAATTTTTTCTGAGACACACCAGTGCTGATTGGTAGGGTGCTAAAGCCTCCTCTATAACTCAGCAAAGTCGGCTGCACGGAACTTCTGGTCTTAAAACCATCGGTCAGCCCATGCAGCGCAAATGATGCGACAAACTCTCTTCAGCCTACGCCTTGCATCTGGCATGACTATGAAGGCAAGAATTGCAAGTATTGCTCTTTAATTCCAGCGAGCATTGCTGATGTTGGTAAGTTTTTTAAATCCCACCAGTGGGAATCGGCCATGTTCATCATGGAAGCACATGACTCTTGTCAGGTGGTAGAGAAAATGCATATCATCTCTCGCTGTCTTCCTGTGCACTTGCGCACTAGACTAAAGGAAGCTCCCAGTAGCTTTTGTGCTACTAGGGATGTTATACTTAGCGCGTCGCATATAGCAGTCACCACGCTGCGGTGGCTCCGAGTGCTCTCACAGGGTGTACTCTCACCGCGCTCCGAGTCACAGGGTGTGCTCTCGCCGCGCTCCGAGTGCTCTTACAGGCGAAGCCTCGTACGAGGACCGTGAGCTTTTGCGCACGACGCAGTTTCAAACTCCCTACCACGCACTGCCCGCATCTCCACCATTGAAATCATCTCCACCATTATAAAGAACATGCGTTGGTGCGTAATGAATGTAACGCATACCTGACAAACTTTGTTGCAAAAAGAAAAAAAGGCACCGGTAATTAGGTAACAAAAAATGGAAAAACTCTGATTTTCAGAGCTAAAAACTGGCCTCGGCTTATTCGCCGGGTTGGTTTATTAGCCGGAAAATACGGTAATTGAAATATAATTGAGAAAAATACCATGCAGTCGTAATTTAATTAATTACTTTTAGGATGTAGTTACTCACAGCTCTGAGCAGAAGACAATGCTAAGTCAAGCCTGAACAATGTGTCTCCCACTGTCCAGTACTGTAAATCAGAACAGAGCACAAATTTTTATTGAACTCACCTGGGTTGCTCTCGTGAAAAGTGTCTTGTGTACTGCTAGTTGGGATGGTGTGGCGATGTTGACTCCTTGCTCTGACAGCTTCTGGCAGATCTTAGCAGCTTTGCTGGTAGAAATTTTTGTGCCAGTGACCAGGTTCATGGCAATCACAGTTTTGTGGTGTTTCCTCGTGGAGGAGTGAGCACCATGGGGCTGGTAGCTTTTATCTTTCAAGTCTTCTGGTTCTGATTCTGTGTCAGTCTCTTGCGCAGCATCAAATGAAGGAGCTGACATGCTAGCAGGTGTGCTGGCTTTCAGTCTTTTGGATTGATGTATCGTTTTAATGTTAGTGCATTTTCTAGTGGAGTAGCCCGCTGGTCCCCTATTCTCCTGTTGTACCTTTTACAGTTCTTTGTCCTCAGCATTCAGCCATTCTCCATCCAACTTTGTGACATCAAATACATCATCTAAACATCCATAATCTCCCCGTCTGGTGTATTCATCAAACACTTGCACCACTTTCTCCAACTTTGCACCTACTGCTTGATCAGAGACTATTGGAAAGTTCAGTTGCTCAGTCCACAAAAGCTTCACCTCTTTGGAAATTTTCTTCAGTCTATCTTCCCTGCTTTGGATGTCTGGTGCCATGTGTTTAAAGCGGCCAATTATGTCTTTCTTTAGTAGCATTCTTGTTCTGTCCATTAATGGGGTTTGCGCTAATGGGATAGGCCCTCGCACCATCGTGGATTTCTTGAAGTCAATCACATTCTTTTTCCAAATCTTTTGTTCCTCTCAACTTCGCTGTAACTCTTTCTGTGCGACATTCTCAGCCAAACATTCACTATGGAACAGTTTGAACAACACAAAACGTCACCAGTTCGAGATGATAGTGCACGTATGAAGGTGAGAACAGAAACTAAAATTCCAGAATTCTGGGATGGCATAAGGCATACAACATAACACTAGTTGAACAAAATAGATTTTCCCAACTTTACAGTCTACATGGCTTAAGCAGTGAAAGTGAAACTGAAACTCCAGGATTCTGGGAAAGCTGTAGGCTATAATATATCACTATTAAACAAGACATATTTCCCCAAATTCACATGGCCTATAAAGTGAAAGCAAGAATAGGAACTGAAACTCCAGTAGATTATGATGGCAGTACAACTTATCATTGATCCATTTTCAGTCAAATTGTCTTGTAATGGCCCTTTTAATAACTTAGCACGGTTTCACATTTCATATCATTGGCTGTAATGTGTATTTAATAAATTTCTGTTTCTGGGGGGACTTATTTGAAAAAGTGTTAAAAATGGAGTTTGGATGAACTACCAAAAAGTTCATCCAATCATGATGCAGGACTTTGATTTTGGAAAAAAAGTTCAAAAAGTTATAATATAACCCAAGTGCGCATGCTTACCACACCTTACCACGTAGGAGTGGACTGACCAACAACACTCTGGCGAAAACAAAGATGGGGTACATTTCTTTACCCTCAATTTTGAATGCCATAAGTTATTATTGTGTAATTCTGAAAATGGTGATATTTTATGATGCAATAAAAACAATTCAGAATGTTTTTTTCTGTTTTCCTCAAAAAAAGAAAATCTTGTTTCTTTCTAAAAAAAACAAAAACAGGTTTTTCTCAACCCCACTTTGGAGTGTCATGAGTGGTCTGTGGGCGCCATCATCATTTACTCTGCTGTGGGCCTTGCAGCTATTTTTTCAGTGAATGCTACACTAGTGGCAGGCCAATGACAGACATACTTGTGAATTTACAAAATTTATTCTTGCTTTCAAAACACTCCATCATTAACAGACACATCTAGCATGTTCACATGGAGCATTTCATTGTGGCTTTTGGTCGATTGTGGCTGTTATTTTCTGAGTTGCGTTTAAGAGTGTGGCTTTCTTAAGCGTGACACAGCAAATAAAAAGCCACAATAAACCAAAGCCACAATTAGGCCACGATGAAATTCGCCATGTAAACAGGCTAATTGGGTTGCAACACCATGCAAAAAACAATCTGATATATGCTGTGAGAAGTTGAAGTTAGCTCGTACCATTTTGTGTCATATGTGATACACTGGATGTTTCAAAGACAATAATCCTCATACACAGCTTTGCGAATTTTCGCATATATTGGCACCAAAGTGGTTTTGCAAAGAATAGAGCGATTTCTGTGAAAGAGGGGTGTTATTGAGTAATAATGCTGTAGTTATCCTCATTTTATAACTTTCTAGCCAAGGAACACATTTAGCGAAGTAGCACCAAGTCTAGAAGTTCTGATGTAGCTGAAGCTATGAAACGGGAATGAAAGAACTTTCTGCAGGGCAAGAAGGATGACCCTTGTGACAACAGTGGTGGAAGGCTATGAATTACGATAATTGAAAATGTAAGAACTGCAGTCAATGTTGTGTTGCCTCCTGAGGCAGGAGACCCTGGTATCTAGGAGAGTGATATTGAAGATGTTGCTGGCAATATGGAAGAAATTTTTGAGCTGTCTGGGAGAACTCGAGGTGACAGAAGACCCTGATATTGATGAGGAATCACAAATGACACCTCTACCAAGTGAAAGGAGATGGTTTCCAAAATTGAAAAAAAGGCTATAAATGTGATAAAGCCAATTTGATTGTAGGTTATACCAGTAGTCTAAAAACTTGTGTTCTGAACCTGGATGGTAGCTCACCATCTGAAGTTATGAGATTTTGTTTATCGACGAGATGATCGACTTTATCCGAACCATTTGGATCAGCTCTTTTATTTGGGAACGGCGTTACCACACCTCTTTTTTAGCATGGCATTCCCATACCTCTTTTTGAAAAGGTGCGGGAAAGCCCCTTTTGTGAAAATGGCATTCCCACACCTCTTAGCACTACACCCCTGGTCCTAAGCAATGAGAAAAATAGGTATAATGAGAATTCGATATGAACATGATATTGCATTTTGAAAGCTATTTGAATTTACTTTGCATTGATAATAATGGTTTGGTTATGGTAATAACTGTCTGTAAGTTAACAGAATGTGTTTTTTTTACTCATATGTTTTATCAGAAGTGTTGAACAAAAAGTTAGTAATTGTGGAATAGCTACTTGTGTGAAGAGAATTCGCCATTTATGTATGTTTGTAAAAAATGCCCCATGAAGATAATGTATGCATGCATAATGCCCCATGAAGAGATGTATGCTAAGAATAGCACCAAAATGTATGTGGCGGCTTGTGGTGCGAACAAGCCATGATAGAGTGAGCATGGTGTGTGATCTCTATTGTTGCTTGCTGCCACCATGTGAAGCTGTGTGCACTTGCCGCTCAGCTCTTTGACTGCAGTCGCATCAGAGTGAGACCAACGCTTTTTATCTGAGATCTTCTGAATAAACTGCTGCAACTATAGCCTTTTTGGCTAAAGTGCTGACATTCTTTTTGGTTAAAATTTGTTTCTACATGATGCACAATGAATATTGTTGACACTCTTTTGTGTTGCAGGTGATGCATGGTATAGGTCTAGGGTGGGGTCTCAATATTTTTATTTATTTATGGTAAGTTGTGTATTACAAGGTACTGCCTTCCTTACCATGCCAGTTGATGCCATGCAGTGATGGCTTCATATGTGGTGAGGCAAACCAATAGCCCTCACTGCAGCCGACCTCCAGTATCATTGGCCAGTGGTCATCATGTGTCTGTGATATCAAGTGCGTTACCACCAGCATCTGCCAACCAGTCTGTGATTGTTCAAAGACCTGTTAATCCCACTGATGCATGTTCAACCTTTATGATACCTTCCTTATCCACAGTTGACATTAATGAGAGTAATAACAACAATATCAATCAAACAATGTCAGCAAACCAAAGAGGTATTTGAATTTTTATGGCATGCTATACATTCATCTTATTTGCATTTATTTGCATGCTTTTGTGTTTATGAGACTTTTGCATGGATTTGTTTGTACTCTTGCTGGATTGTGGATCTTTTATTCAGATATGACCCCAGCTAACAGTGCACCTTCTTCCAATGCCATTATGCCAATTCTTGCTAGTAGTGCGAGTTCTGCTTGTCAGTTTTACTGGCCGCAAGGTGAGATTCAAGTAGTAATTAATGTGGTGCAATGGTGATAGTTCTGGTCTTTAAACCTAATTTGCATGTGTTTTAACTATATGTATATCAGTTATAGTTGCTGAAAGTCTTGTTCTATTTGCGAACTTTTGATTTTGTTGATGCTTTTCAACTAAGTTTGTGAAAAAAATAAATAAGTCTTGCTTGGTGTTGTGCTCAGAGTTGTAATTTGAGCTTAAAAGCATGCATGTTTCATATTAAGTCAAGGTGCACAGTACCAAATTTGTTACAAACCATTCTAAGTAGGTTTTTTTTATCATTCTGTAGCATTCTGTTTCTAATTGCAGGTGATGGATCTTACCCAGGATCCTACACCAGTATTCTGCAGTTCCCAGCACCACCCCATCATGTTAACCTACAAACAGCTTCCACTGTAGCAACAGAAATAAATCATCCCAGCATTTCCGGTGATTGCAGTACTCAAAATTATTCTAGTACGTGCTGCACAACAGGATTCGAATCATTATGTAATGTTACAAACTTGATACGAATAGTTATTCATTGTAATCATCATAACCAGCTTTATTGTTTCATGTTATAAGCAGCCTTTCAGAGTTTGACTGAATAGTTGACCTCTGTTATTATGTGGTAAAACTTGAATTTATTGTAACTGGGTCCAACTGTGTATAGGGTTGCTTGTATAGTTGTTGCCAATGGTGTGGTAGCTTAAACATCTAGAACCAATGGCTATCATGTACTTTTCTGAAAGACAGCTTTTGCTCAGTTAAGTGCTAATATTGCTTAGCTGATTTTGATCTTGAAAACATGAAGGTTAACTACTTCAAAGATAATTAAATTCCAACCAAGATTTTTATGGGAAAAGATTGCATTTATGAGAAGGAGAGGACTTGGTTTAAGTAAGTGTGCAAAATGAAGAAAACGTGAGGATACATGTGTCTTCAGGTGGAACTGATGTCATTTCAGCCAAGACCAACTGGCCCCTTTCATCACAATCTTTGGTTTCTCCAAACAGCAGTCATATACTGCAGCAGCACAAGCAGAGATCAGCCCAATCATCACAGATGCAAACTATGCCAAGACATCACACATCTGGCCCTAGTACTGAGCATGTGATTTCTGCAGGTGCGTGCCATTTCAAGGTCAACAATTTTGTTACACAATGTCTTTCAATGGAACTTGCGAGTGTGACTGACTGTTCTTTTAGTTAATTATGCCTCATGTGGAACTGATGTGATGTTACTGATTAAAAATTAGTTGGGATTGTTGTCTACGTTCTGGAATGATTTCAATATTTTCATCTGCAAATGCCATGTTAGCCATGAATTACTGTAATCATGTGTGAGAATCTTTTTCATCACTTTTGTAAGTCTTTGCTTCCTGAGATTTTTATTTAATAATTACCCACTTAAATAATATTTTGATCACTTAGAAATGTTGTGTATGCAAAGGAAACGGTAAAAATAACTAACCAAAACTAGAGATATTTTATGTGTTCCTTCTGTTTTTATCAACTCATAAAATCCTTGATTCATTTTTGTGTTTCATAGGAAGCTTATGCCTCTGAATGAAATGTGTGGTTTTCTATTTTTTGACTATTTTTGAACTTTAGCTCTGCTTAAAACAGACTAATTTGGAGTGTCCAAGTGTGAATTGCGCTAAACACTGGCAAAGAGCACAAAACTTTCTATACTGCTGAAAACAAATGAATCTGTTAAAAATCAAATGTTGGTATTTTTAAATAGTTTCTCTCAATTTATTTATGGGAAACCCCTTTCAGGTGCATTGATCATGATTGTGAAATGTAAGTAATTAATTCAAAAACAGTTATTGCAGTGACGATTGACTACAGAACAAATCGTAAATCATGCCACATTGTGTCACTGACTGCCTAGGCTCTAGGCAACCTTTTTTCTCCAATTCCCCACTGTTTAGTGGGCCAACTCTCCATTTCCCACCACAGCATCGGTCTTTGACAAAATCGATTTTAACCCATGAAGTGTTCAGTACGTAAATGACTTACAATACCTCATATATTGGTTGTTTTTGTTATTAAAACAGTCTGTAAATGGTTGTGATTTGTAAAGTAAGTCAAGATTTGGATGTGATGTGTTAAATTTTGAAGCAGTGGTTCTACTGTCTGACTGGTCAGTCCCCACTAGGCAACTCTGCCATTCCCCACCAGTGGGGAATTCCCCACAGGTTAAGAACCACTGCCCTAGAATTATTCATGTTAAATATGCATACATTTCATTTGTTTAATGGAAGTGATCAGGAGTTACCTCTGGCATATGTGATCACTTTACCTTAATAGAGATGCATTTTCATGACGTACTTTGACAGCACAAGGTACAGAAATGGTAAGCATCGAAACAACTAAATAGAAAACACCAACACAATTTCTAAACTAATAAATGCTGCCATTTCTGCCTGAAATATTTGCACTCGTCAAATGTTGAATATATTATCATTTTCTTTGGACTTGTAGGGTTTGATCAACTATTGTTGTTTTCTATCACAAAATATCTCATGACTTGATTCTGAGTTCTGAGAAGTTACATGATGGCAGAACTGTGGTAGTGCATTGTATCTGAAAAATTTCTCTCTAAGGTTACACAGTTAATACAGGCTTATTAAAGGAGTGGACAGATGTAAAAACTGGCTGAAAGTCAAAATGACTGATTTATTAGTTGAAGGGACAATAGTTTCAATTCAGGGTATGACACTAGACTTCAACTGGTGATTGGACCTCAGAGTTCTGCAGTTTAGTTTAGAGGAAACTGGTGTACTTCATAGCCATCATAATTCCCAGGTTCACTGTGTCCCAGAGTGGTGACACCTGTCTGAACTCCAGCTGTGTATTAGATAGTCTTTTAAGAGCAGACTGAGCCCTTCAGCCATGCAAGGCGATTAGTCCATGAATGGGGTACGGATAAGCAAGTGGGAAATTCTTCCCCATTCTGACAGTTCCTGCAGCTAAAACGGGCCCAATGTATTGGCCAAGCCTTTCGTTGGAACTTTTTGAGGGATGCTATAGCCACGAGGGGCATTTCACCCAAATTTTTGTGCCACCAATTTTTCTTGTGCCCTGAAAATTTGTTATTTATTTGAATTTCATTATATTTATTTTAACATAATAAAAACTCTTGCCATGTTTTCCCGCAAAAAATCCAAACCTAGCTATGGGCCTGATGCTAAGTGTGGTCTACTAATGATAGATCTACTCAATGACCCTAATCCTTGCCAGGGCTCGCTTTATATATTTTCTGAAAGTGATCCTCCTCTCACAAGAGGATATTCCACTAACACAGCTGCAGCATTTGTACAAGTTTAACTTTTGAAAATAAGTTTAACATTAAACCGTAATTTTTGGAAAAGCAATAGTGGCCAAAATTTGAATGGCTTCATGTTCTTTGTTGATAGTGAAGAGATCCTAGTAGTCGTTTTCTGGTTGCAAAGTGAACAGAAGTATAATATTATTAGAAATCAATTTTCCACATGTTTTTAGAAAAAAAAAGTTAATGACTGTTTGTTAAGGAGTTTTGCATTAACAATTAAGGCTCTTCCTGCCTCTTACGTGATAACGAACAGGAAAGTCTTTTTTCCTTTTCCCTTAAATCATTGGTTCCCAACCTGCTTTGAAACTGGCACCTCTTCCAAAAAATAAAGTGACGTTCGGACCCCTTCGTTTTAAGAAAAGCGTAGAAGTCACAAAAATATTCAGATTTTGCAGTATCTTCATTTTAAAAATTACTACCGGTACTCGTAATACATATAACATACCGTAGGCCTATACTGACAGCACAACAGAAAACACTCAGTCGTAGGCCTACTGTTTACACTTTCATGCCTTACTGCTCATTAGGAACAAACCTATTTACTTGTTTGTCGCTGCTTCTTTGAAATTATCCGCTTATGGTCGCTATATAGACCAGCGCCGGATTAAAGGGTAAGGGGGGCCCGGGGCAATTTTTACTGGAGGGCCCCTATGACGTAATTCGTGACGTCATTGTTGATAAAAGATATCTTTTCGCTTATTTGCAAGGTTCGTGTTTGCTTTTTCCGATAGTAGAGAATGTGCTTACTCAACTGTACTTACAGGTAGCTGCGAGTAGAGAGTTTATTATATAAATACTACAGTGTATTCTTGCTAAAAGAAAGTATTTCACGGGCTAGAGAGTGACTCGGCAAAAAACAACATTAAACGAAACAAAGAGCAAAAGTCAGAGATTACAAACAAACACCTTGGAAAAATTACATGTCATCATGGTCAGCCTGGCGCTGGTAATAAGGCATGAACGCCAAAAGCAAGACGAATAGAAAATTATGAAAACGAAAATGACTGGTTCATTCAAATATTTTTAATTGCTTTGTTTTAAGATGACCTGTACAGTTCAAATATTGCAAAAGAAAATTTCCTTGAATTGTAGCATATATTGATTGAAACAAGTACACTGCGTTTGCTGATATTTAGGTTACATTCGAATTTACCATATTTATAAACAAAAACTCCACAGTTTGGGAAAAAATGGGCGTACAACGTTTCGTGATACAGTAGTTAAATGTGAAAAAACAGTTCCTTTATCACATTAGTTTTATTGCTGTAATTTTAAGCAATCACACGTTTCCGAGTCTTTATGTCAGCGAAGTTTTGAATTATCGATTCAAAGGCGACATCACGCATTACTTCGCTTTCAGCACTCAGCAAAGTCAGCTGTTGCAACCGTTCATTGCTCAAAGTTGTTCGCAACTTGTTTTTTTTATCACAGACAACTTGCTGAAAAAACGTTCCCCCGTGCAATTGGTGACCATGAGACAGAGAAACAGCCTCAAAGCTACGGAGACGTTTGAAAACGCTTGTTCAATTTCAGTGCACAGTAACTTTGCTTGTGAAGAAGGTGAACAGCAATCCTTAATTTTAGCGAATTTCACAAATTGCACCAATTGGTCCGGATAGACGTTAGCATCTAAGTCACTTGGGTAGTGCGATGCCAGTGTTTTAGCTTCTCTTAACTCCGCATCACTAAGGGAAAAAGGATCCACAACAGCCTTGAAGCGTAGGTGAACATCTTTATAGACGGTAATTCGACCAGCAAGAGCCGTTTGCAGGCAATCGATGACACGCAAATACGTGCCGATACGAAACTTTTCTCTGCAAGACATGCTGTCATATTCTTTCCTTTCGATTGAATTGCGTCTTACGCTTTGTATTCGCTTCTGCCAGATGCGCTATGAGCTTCTATTTCAAAACTGTCAAACTCGCCACGTAGGGAGTCGAGAAAGCTCTCCAGCGAAGTCAAGAGATCCGTGGCATCGCGAAGATTAATCGTTGCACTTTGCAGCGCTTTGCTGGTTGCATTAAATCTGTTC
>Ga0210059_1005742_pt1 | contig 19906 bp, 16 predicted proteins | sample Ectturendosymbi2_FD_188042 | JGI IMG/M metagenome (GOLD analysis project Ga0210059, IMG submission 188042) | Ecteinascidia turbinata endosymbiont from Florida, USA - Sample 2 (SPAdes) (version 2) | ecosystem: Host-associated > Tunicates > Ascidians > Unclassified | place: Key West, Florida... | reverse complement strand
AGAAGGAAAATCATTTCAATGTGACTTTACTGAACTTCAGTTTCCTGTCTGAGGCAAAAACGTGCCCCCCCTAAAAACAGAAAAACGAAAACTCCCCGGATTTCCTTTACAATCTTCTGCAGGTTGGGCCGGTATCCCGACTTCCCCCTTGTCAGAGGCCCTGATTGGAACTCTCACAAACCTTAGAATCATGTTGCTGATTTACTGAGTTAAGCTTATGCCTAAGCGAACTACAATTTTATAGATGTTTGATCGTGCCTTTTTCATCGGCTTTCTTTCATATAAATGCAGAGTATCTGTGCATAAAATAGAGTTAAAAATAATTGAAGAAATGGCCATAAGCTTTGTTATGCACACTTTTTGCACAATGCCTGGGTATTTGACTGCGTCAATTGCTCTTGACTGTATCATTTTTTTGAAACTTCTTTATCTTGCTCACGTAATGGTCATTCCTGCACTTTCCAGTTTTTGGAGGGGAAAGCGATTGGATAAAATAGCAGGAACATCAAAGAAGCATTGGTTCTTCGGTCACACAAAAGAGGTTTACCGTTTTTCTTACTTGCAAGACTCAACAGACTAAGTATTTTGCTGCGTTAATTCAGGGTTAAATTTTATGAATGATTGTTGTATTTGGGATAAGCGTGGCACAGCTGTTTGCTCGCATTAAATCGAGAGGCTGTCTTCAGTTCAACATTGCGTTAATAGCAAACATAATTCTACACTTGCTGGTATATCAGAGTACTAGAAAAACTTTTAAGTATTTTGACTCAGGATAAAAAGGCGTGTGGAAGACTGAAATCAACACCTTTGCTTTTGCAATACAATACTAAGCGCATGACAGCAGGACGTCTTGTGGGTTGTTTATGAAACAAGCCTAAACTTCAGTTTTTGCTCTTTTTTTCCTCATTAACCTTTAAGGCTATTATGGAGTAATCTACGGGAGTTGCAATATTACCCGCAGAAAAAGTTGACTTGTTAGAAAACGCAGAAGAAAATGAGTGTTGATTACAACGAGGTTGCACTGCATCTCCAGTGGTCGATTGATGGTTCAGAAGCTCTTGCGCGATCCTCAAATGATTTTCAATGGTAACTAAGTTAGTGCCAACTCTCAAAGCAATTCAGGGGAAGAATGTTGCGACATTTTTTAAGGTCAATTGTATTTGCAAATGTCATATGTCAATGCACTTTAAAACTAATCTACAAGGGCTTACTTTTTGATCGAATGAGTATGTGGCACTGTCGTGAATTTTAAAAACTGAAAATTGTGTAGCGTTAGCATATGTCAACATATTACTAAAGGTTCATAACATAAGTGCCAAAATTACCTCTTTAAACGCTACTCTTCGTTTTCACAGTATCCCATCAATCAGAAGGGTATGACAAACACATTGAGGCGAATGCTTTCATTCCCAATCATGTGTAGTCATTGGGTCGGCCCGTTTTTTTCTATGCTTCTCGTCAGTCACTCTGACACTGCTGTAGCTTTGCTAAACAGCAAGGGTAAGTTTGTTCTGGAATGATTTTGACATCTGCCTTACATTTCAAGCAAAACTACACAACGTTTCGAAATAAAGTATTTCCTTGAAATTAATCACGTGGAAAGCTGTCTTTCCTTTTTAGTGCAACTGTGACAATAACAAGCCGATCAGTGATTGTTTAGTCCTGGAAGACATTTAGCGTGGAAGTAAAAGCTGCATGTTGAAGTAAAGTCGTTGTACTGCTTCCCTTTTCCCAATGACTTCAATATCTAGATTGAAAACACTGAAGCGCTGAAATGAAAATTCGGTAAGTTACTTTTCAACATTTCAGCACCAAAAGACAATTTCTCGTACAAATTCCTGAGACCCTGGATTGGCGATGGACTTTTGATGAGTAAAGGAGAAAAGTGGCAAAGAAACCGACGTTTGCTTACCTCAACGTTTCATTTTAGCATTTTGAAAGGGTAAGACAATCTCTTTTTCTTGTGAAATAAAGAAAAGGTTTTCATATTCTTCCTTGATTGCTATTTCAGAAGATCTTTGTAAGTAACAAAGATGGAATTGTGTACAGTTTTTTTTCAATTGTGAAGTCAAAATCCAGCTTTTTACAAACTTGGAATTACGATCATACATGTAGGCCCATTAGCCCATAGTTTTTGCCAAGAAGAACGTTATCGTTGCACACGGGTTTCTTACAATTCAGTGAAACGACATGGGCTTTGCACATAAACGTTCTCACCTGCAATCAGTGTGATCCAGATAGAAGCATTATCATTGTAGGCTATCCTACATTTCATTAAGAGCCTGCTTGTGTGTGATTTACCGGTTTAGCTGCTTGCCCGCTTTTGCAGTTTCATTCCGTTTGGATGGCGTCGCTTGTTAATCAGCACTTTCTCTCTATAAGGGGACATCTTGCCTTTTGCGCCTTGTTTTTTGGTATGTCACTTTTTCTAAAAGTGTAAGTAAAAACCCTGCAGTTTTGAACCATGTACTAGCTGATATCAACCAAAAGCTTTCTTCAAAAATCTATAATCACATCGACCAATCTGTACAGGTTACTGTGTACCCAATTTCAGATTGCAGAAATAGTGCAACTTCAATTTAAGATTCGACCAAAGCTTACTTGCAAAATAGCAGTGACCTTGTAATTTTAAATTCCAACAGGTTTTCATACAACAGCATCGTCGTCCAACAGATCTATCATTTTTGGAAAGTAACGCATTTCCTTCTTTTAGGTAAACGAAGAATCTATACCAAAGCTTTTATAACAACAGTTGTAACAAATCTGCAGAGATTTTTTAATGAACGTATTGATTGTACAGCTAAACTTAAGAATTAGAACAGTATTACAGTCAGAGTGTTTAGAGCAAAATCAAAACTCAACAAGGGTTTTCTTTTCTACTTTTAACCTTGTAAAGGTGGAAACTTGAAACTTTACTGATAGTAAAAATGAACAGTCAAGGTATTTTAATCTTTTATGTAGGTAAACAAATTAATTAAACAAAAGCAACCAACAGCATGAAGGGATGGATTAACGTGAATAGTCTTGGTCAATAAAAGCAATGTTTCAACTATTTTATGGCAACATATCTGAGGAGTATTTTTCCAAATTATCTCATTCCAGCTACACAAAAGTATTCAATGAAACTGCTAAAACAATGTTGAAAAAATGGAAGAAGATGTTGGGACAACCAATCGAAGTTTTCAGTGACGTGAGCTTAATGACGTTGGATTCCATGCTGAGGTGTGCAATGTCCACAGAAACTGATTGTCAACACGCAAGGTATGGTTACTTTTGCTTGAATGTAATCTTTTCTTTTCCAGTTGCAACTGCATGTTGTTATTCTTGGTGCAGTTCATTCATATCCTCTTAAAACTACCCTTTTTGCATTCAAAGATGTGACATACGAACATTTTTTCTAAATATATAGCTTTTCTTACAACATCTCCTTACCAAGAATAGTCAAATTTTGTTCGGAAATAAGCATAACTACTAACACCCATGTTCCGAAACAAAACAGTGATACGTCCTATACTATACTAAAAGACATAAGTGCTAGTCACTTTGACTAAAAAAACGCTTTTTTGAAAAGAGAGTATTTTTGGATGCATAATACTTTCATCAAACAGTTACAAGAAAATTATTGATAACTTTTTCGTGTCATTTTACAATTACACAGAAGAAAACCAGAAAAAGTTAAAAATAATTAACCTGAAGCAGATATTTCTGCTCACAATTTATTAGAATAATTTTTAAGCAGAATTATAAACTTCAGTGGTTTCTAAATGTTATATAACCTTTGCATTACGTTTAGTGGGAGTTGATGAAATGTTCAGTTTTAGTGAGTAAGCAAGTTCTAGAAAATCACAAGACATTTGAAAACTGACATAAAAGGGCAGAACTAAATCATCAAAAGGTCTAATAGTATCAAAAATCTCAAAAAAGGCCAAAAAACATCAAAAAAAGAAATATCGAAAAGCATCTAAAAGAAGGAAAAATCATCAAGAAAAAAGGCAAACCATATGACAATAATCAGCTCGTTATTGCATTGTTTGTTGTGACATGCTATTCTTTCAGCTTTCTTCGGTATGTTTTGTACAGAATATGTAATTTGTGCTTTATCTCATGTTGTTTCCACTTCTTTTTCTTTCTGTAACCTCAATGCGAAACATTCAGTCGTCACATGATGCATTTTAAGGTTTTGGTGAGATAGGTCCTTTTATGAATGCTAATGAGTTTTGACTGGACTTGTCTTCAAGAATGTACTCTTGAAGAATGTACTTTGTTGATGTTTCAACTTCCGAAACTTTGGCGCTGCATACTTTCTTCAAAATATAATTGTAGGCAGAGCATACTTATATATGAACCAATGGTTGTCAAAAATGACTTATATATGAACCAATGGTTGTCGGCTTCTGGAAAATGCGTATTTTACTCATTATTGTTAGTCTGATTGCTATTGGCTTTAAAAGCTTTTCGTGTTTACTAGAAGCAGTTAAAGGCTAGAACAGAGGATTTTCGACAAAGTGGAAGTGTTGCAGGTTGTGTGGACACTTATGCGCCACAAAACATAACCTTGTTACGAATATCGAAAAGCATCTAAAAGAAAATCCTCTGTTCTAGCCTTTAACTGCTTCCATGCTAAGGTGTGCAAATAGAGGTCTTTCCTACACCAATAAAGGCCTTTCCTAAGCGTTCCAAAATGAAAGACGCTGCTCAAATGTTATCCACGAAACCCCACTATGGTGTCACGTTTTTATTTAAGTTCAAGCAGAACCTATCAAACCCTTCGCCAAATACAAGACGATCTGGATTCAATTCGATTTCCCTCACCTATTGAGAAACCTTGACTAACCCCTTTCAAAAAACAAGTTCAAATTTCGATTTTTTTTTCGCCAAACGACTCTTAACAGTTTTTTTCATAAATGCAGTCATTCATAATGTCACTTTGTTTTTAAATTTTAGTCTGATACGCGTTTGGTATATTACTGTCCTTCAAAGATGTGTTTAATGCACAAAATGCTTTTTGCTCGAAGTTAAAAAAATTCCAGCAACGAAGACAAGATAAATACTGATTTTCAGACTATACCAGATTGGTTGTCATTACGCACGTCTATTTTTTGTACTTGCATTTGTGCCTGAACTTTTTTAGATTTAATTTGAATTGCAAGAGACTCTTTTCAGAAGTGAGCGCTTAAAGCAGCGTTTCTTAACCTTTTTCTACCTCAGCACTCCTTTTGTTCACGCATCAGCAGTCCAGTACCCCTTATAATTGGCTAACACCTGGTTACCATAAGGATAAAGTAAAGACAAGTGCAGTATATATTCCTTTTACCTTTGACCGGCACATATGTGACCTTCCCCAGCACCCCCTGAATTTGATTTCAGCACCACCTGGGAGTGCTAGCACCTCGGGTTAAGAAACCCTGGTTTAAAGCAATGTTACTGTAACTCGGAAACTAAAACATAAAACTCTATTTCAGTTCAAAGCACCCATATATCAAGGCGGTGAGAGATTTGACAGATTTGATTGTTGTTCGCTTCGACAAACCATATCTGCTGTGGGATTTTCTTTATTGGCTTTTTGGCTACGCAAAACTATTCCAACAAGCAACTGATATTGTGCATAGTCATGCTGAAAATGTAAGATGCCAATTTGTTTTGGCGCATGAAGGTATTTTGTAGTTATATGTGACACATCAAAATTTCAAAAATGAAAATATTCTTAATTGTTGCTTAAATTGTTTGCTAGTTTTTGAAGTCCAAAGAATAATATATCTGTCTGCTTAACTTGTATTCTCATTATAGGTTTCACAAAGCCATCGAACTTTCTGAAGGATCATCGAAAAAGTTTTTTTCTCTTTATTTGCACTACGTAGCATTTTGGCTTGTTTTTTGGAAAAAACTGTAACACCTTTATTGCATCATGGCGCATCGTGGGCAATACCAGCGCGTTTTTGCGGACATTGTGCGAAACGTAGCATACGTTTCGCAGAATGATCGATAATAAAACTTGGACCGTGCATATATAAACCTTGGATCGTGCATAGCCCACACATGACATCAAATTTGATGACAAAGTTTGAAGTAGCTTTGGTACTGTTTACTAGATTTATGTTAATGGTTGGTGATCAGTGCCTTAATAAGGACGAAGTAAAAGGTAATTAAATGAAGTTATCATCAGTTTCAAATATACCAACATTCAGCAGAAAATACTCAAGGATTACGAGTTAGCAGTAAGTGTTTTTGAACAAATATTGTCTTTGTTTTGATGAACACAAATGCATTTGTTGTTCGCAAAGCCAAATAAGCAGATATGTGTGGAGACCAGAAACAAATACCCATGAAGCTAACACGCTGTAGGAAAGTTCACTTACTTTAATGGCACAAATGAAGAATTTTCGTTTTTTTCAATGGATAAAAATAAGCTAACTGCATATAGCAACCTTTGCTTAAAAATGTGATCCATTTCTATATTTTGTGTAAACCTAGGTAATTCGTGAACGTCGATCGCAGCTCGAAAAAACTCAGAAATCCAAAAGCAAGAAAATAGCAGAACACGATGACGAACACTTCATCCCCACTAGAAGAAAATATTTCGACTTTCTGGACATTCTTTTGCAGACGCGGGTAAGAAACAAGTGCTTACATGTTTATCAACGCCTGGACATGATTGCGCGCAGAAGCATTTTTTTCAGAACGTGACTGTCAACCACGTCTAAGCAAAATAAGTTCGCATTTCGTCGCAGCACATTAAAAGCTAGATGGGGCCAAAAACATTTTAAATCATCTCATATGCGATATGCCTGGTCATTTTCTTCAGGTTTGCGCCATAATTTATCTTTTCATTAAAACCAAAACAAACATATTTTTAACGCGAAAGGCGCGGTCTAAAGTTTTCTTGCCCAGTAGACCTCGTTGGCCTTCAACCAGCCAGAGAAAAATATGCACTCTGTGGTGCAAACACACTAAATTCCATTTGCTTCATGAAAGTCTTGCGACTTTTTCGCTTCTGCAGATGTCAAGACTACGGCATCTTGTCTTGTTGCATTTAACTGTTGTAATGGAAACACACTACAAATAATATCCACAAGCCAGACAAACTTTTTTGATTTTGGCAAATGATTGCGGGTTGGGTATTTTATCGATATTTTGATACTCTGGAATGGTCTTTGCGGTGAGCATGGCATTAATCTGAGCGTTTTGCACAGTTTTTCGAACATAAATAATCCAATTGCAAACATATATTTTGAAATGGGAGTTGCTTATGTCATTCATCAGGACGAATACGGAAATGGTTTAACAGAAAAGGAAATAAGAGACGAGGTGGACACATTTCTGTTTGAAGGGCATGACACGACGGCTAGTGGTGAGCAGATAAGAGAATAATGTATTTTTGCACTTATTGAAAATCGAACGCGGTGACAAAAATTGCGTTTTCAGCATGCTTGCGAATATACGATGTAAGATAAACGTTTTAACAAAGAATCTTACTTCAAATTAAAGTCTTCAAGAAACGAAATTATTTTGTAAATTAAATACTGAAAATAACGAAAAAAATAACTAACAATCATGACTTTTTTTCGAAATTATCTGCCATCCATAAAAGTGCTCAAATGCAGTATATGCCTTGATGGATAACGGCGAAAATTTACTAATGAATAATGTTCTTGTTATTACATATATAAACGTGGTACAACTCCATTTTCTCTAAAATGCAATAAAACTCTCTTCAAAGTCTTGATAATTCGTTGAAAGGGTGCTGAAACTTAGATTATTGAGCATCTCAGCGCATGATACTATCTTCGCTGCCAGGCTTTTAGACAAACTACCGTATCTGAAGCAAGCTTTTTGGGCAGTTTTCACGTGTTTGTGTGTCACCTAATAAAGCGAACAAAAAGGCAATTTGAATGAAGAGATTGCGGAACGCACTGATTGCTTTTACTGAACACACCATTTGCCGACGTTTTGGACTGTTTCGATTGGGCTAGGTGGTTTTGCGTATTTTTGTCACTAAAGCAAACAATTAAACAAAGAAAATTATTCTAAGAGAATGTCATGGCAACAAGGAAAATTGAAAGGATTTTTCCTAATTTGAGCCACAAGTTTCAATGAGTTTGCTTAATGTGTTCCACAATGTCCCACGTTTCTCTGAGTTCCTCTGGAAAAGCATTGTGCAATCCGTGTATTAATGAAACTAAACAAAAGCTTTAAAGGAAATGAACTTCACGTAAAATCAATAAAATGTCTTCTGATTTATTACATCCAAATGACGCAGTAAACCTCCCTTTCACAGGTATATCTTGGGCTTTGTACAATTTGGCAAAATATCCTGATTTACAAAATAAGTGTCGTGAGGAAGTGAATTTCGTACTCAAAACCAGAGAACTTGTCGAATGGTAAGAGCAAACAAACTGGCATTGCATGTTCACAATTTAATAAGTATTTCATTTCTTTCGTGTTTTCCGCTTGCTAGTCCCAAGTAAGGACAAACAAAGTAATATGTTTTAGTTTATTTTCTTTGAAAGACAAAACAAATACACGTTTCCTGGAGTTCTACTAGGGGTTGATTTCCACGCATAGTATCGGAAACAAAAATCACCCCAAAAGTGATATAGGCTTCCTTTGAAAACGCATAAAAATCGTTTGTGAAGTTAAGCCTTCATCATTTTATCAGTGATATTTTATACCCACCTATAATCAGGTGTCGAAAACATGTTTCATTATGGTTCTCCAAGCAATTTAATACTTTTATTTACATAATCCTTAATAATCCTTTCAATGTTCTTGTTTATAAATGAACGAGGTGAAAAACTGATTGAAACGGGGTTGAGTGTAAAAATGATTACACTTTTTATTTTATAGCATATTATTATGTTCTCTCACCCACAGGAACGACCTTTCTAGTTTCAACTATCTGGCGATGTTCATTAAGGAGAGCATGCGACTCTATCCACCAGTGCCCACTATTGCTCGGGAACTCGACGAGCCTTTGAAAATCCAAAGTTCATTGAATGATCCCACTTCCTGTGTAATTCCAAGAAAAACTAGCATCAGCCTAATGATTTTTGCAGTTCATCAAAACCAACACCTCTGGGACAACCCGGAAGTAAATCTGTTCTTACGTGATATTTCTGCTTTTCGTGATAAATTCAGAAGTAAATCTGCGTTTTCGTGATATTTTATATATTACCTCCAAATGACATAAAGTGTATTTCATTTTGAGTAAGTACAGGCTTATTTATACATTTCCGATTGTTTTCACAAACATGCTTACCGTCCTCAGGAATCCTGATTTTACTATACGCGTCAGTAAAAACAGGGTGTAACGCTGCCCATAATTTGCATACGTCTTCCTGGGACACGTGACATCCGTTTTTTCCAGACCAAACTATTTTTTGCATCCATATGTGCATTGTCAATCACTTTCGCAACAAAAGTTTATGTTCCCAGCAAAACGGACATGTCATACAAATTTTAGGCAGGTTACCATCAAAAAAGGACTTTTTAGAGGGAATTTTTGTTTGTGCGTCGAAACCATCATGCACGTGTTAGATGCGTTTTTTTTTCAGATCAAGTCATGGTGTTGGAAGACTCATCACATAAAAGGTATAGGTGGTCATATCTGGCCAAACAGGTTTTGCCCTTCAAATTCCATTGAAATGTTAACTTAGAGTAGTGTCTAAAATTGCCTACACATCAGGTACCCGTAGGTAGTATAGTACCCATACACTCTATATGTAGGCTTTCAGGGACAATTTTGGAAAATAACTCTGGCACTATTCCATTGGTCTCTGAAAATCAGGAAAAGTCACGGAAACACAGGTTTCTAACATTTTTCTAAGTATGTGAAATTAACAGAAGAAAATGGCTACAGGCAGGGGCAGACCATTGATTCCTGAGCAGGGTTTTAATCGGAGCTTTGTCATGTTTCTTTCTTACATTGTTGTCTTGATTATTTACAATGTCGACCTGATGGACTTCTACCTAATTTTTTCATCAAAGAAAAAATTGTGGTAGACTTACAATTCTGGCTAACATCTATCTCTAAAAAGAATGCCCTGTATAAAAAAATGTCATCAACATACAACCCATCAATTTCAGCCAAGTACAAATTTTACAGAAATAAATAACTCACCTCAAAGAATCCCTAAAACAAAACTACTACAGATCAAAATTTGGAAACTGTAGAAATGATGTCAAAAAAACCTGGAAAGATATTAATGAAATTATTTCTGCAAAAACAAAAAAAGCAAAATAGGTGCCGAAACCTACAATACTGATCTTACTAATCAAAACCATTGTGAAGAACTAAATATACATTTTTCCAAAATTGGCAAAATATATCTTCCAAAATTGACCCTCCCCCTGCAACTTTCAATGACTTCTTCTCGAGTCATTCCCAATTTGTGTACATTCCCACCAACCAGTGCTAATGAAATCAGACAAATAATTGCATCACTAAAATGCAAAACAACATCTAATTCCTATGACATCCCAGCAAAGTTTTTAAAAATTTCTACCAGTAGTTTATCCTTATGGTTATCTGAATTTTTTAATAAATGTATGGCAAAAGGTGAATTTCCCAATCTTCTAAAAATTGCACAAATTACACCCATTCCTAAAATAACTTCTCCCAAATCCCCTAACGATTATAGACCAATATCCATACTTCCAACTCTCTTCAAAGTTTTTGAAAAATTAATTTACAGCAGATTGTACTCTTTTGCCACCAGTAATTGTATAAGGAGCCCACAACAATATAGCTTCCGTACCAGTCACTCTACTGAAATAGCAATTGCTGCTATCTATGATGACATGATTTGTAATAAGATAACAAATTATTAACCTGTACTCTGTTTCTAGACCTAAGCAAAGCCTTTGACTGTGTTGATCATAAAAAAATTACTTGAAAAATGGTTTTTCTATGGAGTAAAAGGAAAACCCCTAAAACTACTTGCTTCCTACTTGGACAACAGGTTTCAGTGTACTAAAATAGGAGATACTAAATCTTCTTTTTTGAATGTAACATGTGTCGTGCCCCAGGGATTTGTTGTTGGGCCTTTACTATTCCTTGTATATATTAATGAGATTGTGAAAGCCTCCAACTGTAATACTGTTTTATATGCTGATGATATCCATCTGCATATTTCTGGGAAAAAACATGAAATCTTAGAAAAAAACAGTTAACCATGTGCTCAAAAAAATCGATCACTGGGTTCGTCCTAACAAAATATGTATCAATTATTCCAAAATCAATTTCATGCTCATGAACAACCATAAAAATATCAATTTTTCAGTGTCAATTAATCATCACCAATATCAAAACAAAGCAGCTTAAAATATATTGGCGTTATACTTGATGATAAACTTAATTGGAAGCCCCAAGTTGGTAACACAGCTCTCCAAACCATGTGGAATGTTGTTCAAATCAAACCACTATACCAACACTTCAGTGCATCAAATCCGTTTATTTCGTTTTTTTTCCATTCCTATTTAACTTATTCAATACTTAACTGGGCAAGGGCCAACAAGACGACTTTACTCCCTTTAATTAGATTGCAAAATAAAGCTGTGTGAACACTTGAATATAACAAAACTAAAACAACTGTACTCTATTCCAAGCACAAAATGTTAGAAATACCTGATTTATTTCAATTGTCAGTTGCCAAATTCATCCATTGCTTTTATAATGGTGGATTAGCTAATCACTTTGATAACTACTTTGCTGAGATTGCATCACTCCACAAATATCAAAAAAGACGTGCTTTTCTGCAAAAATATTGTTTTACCCAGAATGAAAACATCTCTGGGTCAGCTTTCTCTAAAGTATACTGGTCCGAAAATTTGGTCTAACATTCCGGAAAAGTTGAAATCGTCTTCGCCTTATGCATTCGGCAAAAAATATAAAAAAAGTCCTGCTATCTTGCCAGACTTCCTGTTGATCTTCGTTTTGTATGCTTGTCACATTCTGTTTGATCTTCGTTTTATATTCTTGTCCCATTCTGTAATATTGGGCTGATGCCACTGTTTTCCCTCCTATCTACCTCTATAGTTGCCCCACTGTTTTTTGTTGTTGTTTTTATGCTTACTTCACCTGACGTTGATTTGACGCTTTTTGTTACTTTTATTACTACTTGTGAAACGTCTTCAATTAAAATTTGGTTTGTGTTAGCAGCAGGGCTGACTGAGAACTTGACCCAGGTGGTCTTTCGCCAATCCTTTGTGATTCAACATGTTAGAACACGATTACTAACCTGCGAAACGTGAAATTTCTTATTTTATATATTTTTTCACCACTTTGTAATCAACTAGTGATCTTTGATGTTATTGTATTTCCTCTAGCTGCGTTTTTTCGAGATTTGAGTCACAAAAATGCATGATTAAACCATACCATACCATGACTGTTTCAGAAATTTGACCCGGAACGCTTTACAAAAGAAAATATCGCCAAACGATCCTCATTTGCATATATTCCGTTTTCAGCAGGGTCGAGGTAAGGAAATATTGTTACAACATGCAAACCAATCTTCGTTTGCATATATTCAGCAAACGGTAGTCATTTGCATACACACTATTTTCACCAGGGTCGAGTTGATGAAATCTCTTGATACTTTTTGAAGCACCCGCCGTAATTCTCGGGTTCCAACCTTTTTTCATTACGTTTGGTTGGAAACATCTACTCTTGGGTCATGGCCCGTAAAATGTAGTATGTTTTAATCAGTCGTTTCAGCCAACTTAAGATTTATAAACTTTGCATTTCTAAACTCTGATTAGTCTTGTGGTTTTTTTGGCTGTGGCAAAAACAAATCTTCACAATGTTTTTCTGTAACATTAATTTAAGGTTGGATTCATTGGAATACTCTAATCTCTCAGGGTTTGATCTTATAGGCACATATTGGCTTTATATATTCAGATTTGGCTTTACTACAGTAAACATTCGTCTTTGTTAGAAACTGCATTGGTCAAAGCTTTGCCATGAACGAAATGAAAACGGTCCTTGCTCAAGTTCTTCGAAAGTGCCGGCTATTTTTGGACGAAGAAACTCCTGTTCCCGAAATGCAACCCCGTCTTATTATGCAAAGTGCCAATGGAATACATATCAAACTGGAATATTTGCGCTGATTTTTGAAATTTCATGAAGATAAATGTTTTCGTTTTTTTGTGGATAGCTTTTCCAAAATATACTTTTTTCGTGAAAAAGTATTTGAAAGTAACCAGATTTGAAGTAATTTTTAATATTGCATTTTTTCCAGCTTGATTTATATGTAGAAAATACCAATGATGAGACAAACAAGTGTTGTCACATACATGTAGTTAACACACAAGGTCTACATAAAAGCTTCGTTTGCTTGTGGCGCATAGTCGATACAAACGTTTCCAACGACATCCCTCAATGAAACGCCGTTACTGAGTATGTATCTCAATAAAACGTACTTAGTAAATGCGTTACTGCTTGTGAGAGAAATAGTGAAGTACTGTACTTTCAGGTCAAAACAGCCCTCATGTGATGCAAGCACGTAGCTAATTTTCACTAACACTAATCATGTATGTTTGTAGCAAATTATAATAAACCTCTCCTTCACAAGAAATAGACAAGAGAATTTTGCCAACAGTAGCACTAATATCTGGGGATTGCACTGGATCCTTAGCTCTCAGATGACAAAGACATTCAGAGACAACTGCGATATCAATATTGCGCAGCAAACAAGCTGCGAGCATCGTCTTCCCGATGTTCAAGCGCAGTTAAAAATGTACTTTTTCGTTCCTTTTGTACGTCCATGAATTAATCACAACTGTGGTGCACTATCAGAGAGGCAAACATGCAGAGATTGGGCGTGGCCTACAATTTTGGATGCAGAGCTCTATACAACTTGCTCTGGAGAGCGAGTGTTAGTAGTCATCAGGTTCAATGGCCCTTTGAGGCCTTGTTGCGAATAAACGTGTGCCTGTTTCTCGAAAGATGCAGAAAGTCGAACAACGCATGGTTGCGTGCTTAGATGCAGCCAGATAATGGCCTAAAATAAGTATGAATTGTGCGGCAAAAATACCGCCCAGTTGTAAAAATTTGCCGCCCAGCATCACAGAATTTGGTCCACTGGGTGATACTTGCAATTTTCTACTGAGCTTCAGAATTTTACTAAAATTTGTGGTTATGCCTGAAAACCGTGTAATGTGCCAGGTCAGATGTCATGCATTCTTTCAAACTGAGACCGACACTTTGGCATTACAAGTTTGGTGATGCAACAAAGAGCATTGCGTGTCTTCAGTTGTTAGCTTCGATTATCGGATCGTGTTAAATCAAGAGGCCAGAGATGAAGGTTTGATCAGGGCTGTCGCTAGCGGGGGGACCAGTGGTGTCCGGCCCCCATTCAAAATCTGAGTCCCCCCATATTATGTTTGGCCCCCGTTGCTGCATACATCCCATACTGTATTTGAAAAATGTGCCTCCCCTGCTGCGAAATTCTGGCGAGGGGCCTGGGTTTTATTGCGCAGGGAGTAGCTGGTATCATTGTGCATTTGCTTCAGTCTTCGATCGTAAGATGTTTCCGGGCACAATGTAACCTCGTCACGCCCCTGGCTACAACAAAAAGCATTAGTGCTCATTGTCTAAATGGACCACAATTAAATTGTAGTAGCAGCCTGGAAGGACAAGTATTGAAAGAGCAATTTCAGGCGGCAACTACAATTTACACCAGATATCACTCATTCGCAGTGATGCCATTGGATTAAGTCATTTCAACATGAAATTTCAGGAATAAACATTGCAAAAAGATACAAAACTGTGTCTTGTCTTATCAAAAGTTTATTATATAATTTACCCTTACAAAAAAGACAAGATTTCGTTTGATTTTAATAGAAATTAGAAAATACAGATGTAAATGAAAGCTAGTTTTCCAAATTGCTTGTCATAAAAAAAACTTTTACTACCAATGAATCATTCTACTTCTTTCAACTGAAACCGGCACTTTGACCAGGGGCGTAACGAGGAGGGGCAAGGGGGAAGCACCTCCCCGGGCACCGAGTCAATATGGGGCACCGAAACACTGCGGTGGCGCCGAAAAGTCCCAAAAATGTCACAAGTACTGTGGCAACCTCTCCGGTGGCGTTGCGTTAAATGTGTGATTCACAAGGAACGGGATGTGCGCGAAGAACAACAATATATATACGTGGCGCGAACAAGCAATAATAGAGTGATTGCGGTGCATGATCTCTGTTGATGCTTGCTGCCACAGTGTGAAGCTTTGCGCACTTGCCGCTCGGGCTTTCCGATCGCAACAGTACTTTCTTCAATACAGTGAATTTGCTTCCGAAAAAACTCAGGTTCGAACATGAGGGCGCCAAACTTGCTTCTTGCCCCGGGCGCCATCTTACCTCGTTAAGCCCCTGACTTTGACGTTACAAGTATGGTGATGCATCAAAGAGCATTACCTGTCTTCAGTTATTAGCTTCGATATCTTGCAGAACACACGAGAATTGGAAGCAAAAAGCGTTTACACCTTTCTCTACCATTCATTTACCTTACGCGCATTTATTTGTTATTGCACCTAACGTGTCTCATGTCCGAATTCCGTGTTCAGGTCGAAACGTGACAGCCGAAATTTTTGGAAAGGTGAGAGTTGAGAAACAGGCCTACACTGGAAATGCTGCGGGGCTGTTTACTGTGCAAGAAGCGAGAGAGTTTGGTGGAGTAAGCGACTCAGTCACTGCCAAGTTTTATATGAGCTGCTAAAAAAGTCATCGGATCAGTACGCAGCAAACTTGCTCAGTGCTGTTTGATTTCTTGTCCTCACAGCATGATTACAGAACGAGCGGTCAAGATAAACCGCAAAGCAACGACTGCTCGTGGCTCAGAGTTTCTCTCTGTTCTTAGTGCACCATACCCAAGGGCGTACGCAAGGAGGGAACCCCCCGCCTTGAGCTTGATATTTTGAAAAAATTTTACTACCTTCACAAAGGAGATTATTGTTTCCACAGTTTTTGCTTGTTAATTTGTTGAATAAATGCAAATATCACGGATTGAATTTGCATGCAAATTTCAAGGAACATTGTCAATGGGTCAAAAAGTAATAATTATAGGTTCTGGTGGGAATCTGGGTCTGCATCCAGAAACCATCTCACCACTTTTTGCTTATCTTTCGTCCATTACGCATGTTTAAGACCATGTTCAGCAATAGTCCACTTTATCCGAAGCAATTGTCTTTATTTTGTCTGCTGTGGCTGAGCTTCGTAAGTGCTGGCCGCACTGGCTACATTACCAGTTTTTGCAGCATAAGACTGTTGCACGAGCTAAAAATAGCAGTTTGTAACATAGAAGCATTCAGGCATTTAATAATGTCTCAGCAGGGAAAAATGAAAACAAAAAACTTGCTGGACTTCTATACATAACAAAATATCGAAAGTGTTCTTGCGTACTTTACGCGCATTCTCAATTCTTGTGCAGTTTAGCAAAATTCGATCTTACAAACCGGGGTGTGCGTCAGACAGTCCAGCCGCACACTTCCTATGCTCTACTGCTCGTATTCGACAAGACATTAGCGCAGCCTCATTTTACAGTTGTAAATTGCTCTGAGGCAGTGATGAGTGTTTTACTCCCCTGTTTTAACGCACAGTCCGATATTTTCGCAGTTAAGAACTGCTGTGTTGTGGCGGTGAGTGTATTTTACTCCGATATCGTAACCCGGAGCGCTGATAATTATATTTAATTCGATGACACATAAATTAAGTGGAGTGCGTGTAGAAGAATATGCATAGTATGTCAACTTCGCCAAAACGTTGGTTTGGAAACATATTACATCATAATTTGACGTCACAAACAGCGCACACCAAATACAAATGGCCACCATATGCCACTGAATGAAATCCCCCCCATAAAAAATTTCTGCGCACGCCGTTCACCATACCTTTGAACGTAGAAATATCAGGTAACGACCCTTACTGCTAAGAAGAAATCTGTTGCGAAGACCAAATATTCAAAATATAAATTTTCTCCAACCGAACCCTGATTTTGGACGTAAGCCACAAGTACGTTGTGATTTTGTGGTAAAAAGCAAACAAAAAACTAACTAAAACTTTGTGTTTTAATTTCTGTACTTCGCATATTTATTTCTGCATACTTGCAGTTTGATTTTTGCTGAGAATTAATCAATAACAGAATAAGAAGTGTACGTAGCGTTGAAGGGAGCACAGATGATAGAGAAACGAAGAAGTTGTTCATTCAATAATGTGTACATATTCTTGAAAATGCAGCAGACGTCTCACTGCTATAGTTCAAATCTAGTGTTTGTTTTTTATGCCTCATACGAAATGCGACCGGGTTCTCCAAAAATGAACGTGTTTTCTCTTCAAATGTTCAGTTGTTTATTCATGTGTACAAATGTGCTTAGTCACTGTCACCTATTTGATGAGTGCTTAAAAACACAAACCACCATGGGCAGAGGGAGGTGTGTCTTCGTGAGTTTACTGAATCAATAAGGCATCACCAGAGGCGGATCCAAGGGGGGAAATTGGGGCGATCACCCCCCTCTAAAATCTTCGGAAGTAACTTTATTCACCATGATTTTTTACAATTCGGAAAACAGCATTCGCGATATAAGCCATTTTGTCGTGCATTGTTTTGTCACAGCAATGTTGCAAAGTATACTTTATCCCCCTTATAGCAGCGAAGCCGTATTGAGACTTTGCTACCAAACACTACTAAATATTGTTGAAATCGCCACCCCGTAACCCTACTGGCAGGATCCGCCCCTGGGCATAACCGAGAATAGTCTCTGATAATGCTGTGTGGCATCGACGCACTTGCTTGCAGAGTAACAGACAGTTGGCAAGCATGAAACAAGAGTGAGGTTTATGCTGTTGTGAAGCTAAAACGTTTTTTACAACCTCCTGAAATAAAAAATACAGTGCACTATTATCGAGCTCAATACCTTATGAGGAAATTACATTGTATGATGTCTTCATTCCGACACGCAGTGCAATAGAATCAAGTGTACATGGCAGCAACAAGGAACACACAGACACTTGAAAGGGCACAAAGATAGGTATTTGGCGGTCATAAAAGGTATACGCTTAATGGCGCTAACGCAATTACTTTGATGAAACACAGGCATAGATATGAGACACTAGGATATAACACATGCATGGATGGAGTAGCACCATTGTATACTGCTGCGATGAGTTTAAGCAGACCGATTAACAAAATGCATAGGGGAGTGGGAAGGTGCGAAAGGCCAGGGGACATTTGGGCTTCAGACCTCCCCAGGGCGAAGCTGCTTATAGTGCAAAGGGAACAATTAATAGAAGTAAGTAAAAATATGTGGCTTTGAGCATAAAGTGTAATATGCTCATAACATTTACATAATCTTCTAAGGAGTTAATTAATTTGCGTTTTTGGCCATAACGTTCGAACCACAACCGCTATAAGGCTAATTTAGTAATCCAAAGACGGGGATTTTTGCCTAGTTGTTTTTTCAAAAAGGAAACAAAAAATTGCCCTATTCGGTTGGGGCCCAGAGCCTGATGAAGTCATCCAAAATCCCCAAAACTACCCCAGTTATGGCGTCATCCACAAGTAATTCCAAAGCGTTCCATTTTAAACTGCAAATAGTTCGGAGTCTTTAAAAGGGTTTGTACAGCTCTCTAGCTAAATCGGCTGGCGTGTTGTGGCATTTGCCCAAATTAGCCAAGTTGCTTTGTGGGGGATTGCTTTTTAATCAAAAATTTGGTTTGAGCAATAATTTTTGCACCACAAACGCTAGAATGCCGATCAAACGCTCTAAGTCTCGGGTCATGGGCCTAGTTTCCAACAAAACGTGAGCCAAAAAACTGGCTCGTTGAGTTGGCACCCCGGGTCCGGTAACCACCGTCAAAAATGCGTAAACCTACTCCAACTATGATGTCATCGACAAAAAATAGCATCCAAAACTTTTAAATTTTTTTTCGATCAAACTAGAAGTTCTAGCTAAAGATGCAGAAAGTTCAGGTTTTTTAATATATGCAAATCAGTACCATACCAACACACTTAATTACTGAGTTGTTGGGTAAGATTAAGATTTTTGTACCTTTGCAGCTTTGCGTTTTCGAAAATAATTGGCTGGTTTCAAAATAGCGACAGATACACTAAAAACGTTTAGTGCAAAAGTTTTGTTCAACGCAATTTACTGAAATGGCCGTTGTTTGGAGACTGCAATCCTTTCTCGTCCAATCTGGTTTAATGACACCTATGCTTGTTGCTGATGTTGGAGTATTGTTCCTCATCCTTTATCTGGCAAAAAGTTCGATTGCTCCTGCAGTCAATCTTTTCCTAAAAGCAAAAGTCTTAGACCAACTTGTTGGAACATCTCCGAAGTAATGTTTTTTGGGCACATTAAGCAAGTACTTTTGAGTCTACTATTTTTATGCTGTGGATGAAATAGAGTTTGATGAAAAATAGACACACAGACATGGTTTTCAAAACACTGCTTTTACACTGGGCGTTAATACTTAACATATGTTTACCGCCGGACTCGAACGTACCACACTGTAAAATGCATGTTTCTAACTTTAGGTGAAATGAAATTTCTTGAGGCATTTACATGTAAATTTGTTACATGAAAATGTTGCGAATTCTTGTAGAGTGCTATTTTACAGGATTCAAGTCAATGCGTGGCTTTAATAATATCGCACATACTGTAACTATTCTCAGTTGAATGACACACCTGCAAGGAAAAATGTTTTGTGTTATCAACTTTGTAGCTTTGGATTGTGTAGTGGTCACATTCGTGCCACTACATGAAATCGACAAAGTCCAAGGGGACAGCACCAGATGAATGTACTTGGTCGTAAGGCGCGGAAATTAAGAGATGAGCGACAGACACCACAAAAAAGATACCGCGACCGCCTGGCGAGTATATAAGTCCCCATAGACAAAGCAGTGGTAGAGTGACCA
>Ga0210059_1005741_pt1 | contig 19908 bp, 16 predicted proteins | sample Ectturendosymbi2_FD_188042 | JGI IMG/M metagenome (GOLD analysis project Ga0210059, IMG submission 188042) | Ecteinascidia turbinata endosymbiont from Florida, USA - Sample 2 (SPAdes) (version 2) | ecosystem: Host-associated > Tunicates > Ascidians > Unclassified | place: Key West, Florida... | reverse complement strand
TCGTTTGCCGTTGCCGGTGTCAAGGGCAGGCCGGTAACCAGGGGGCTTCGCCCCCCCTAGAAAATTTTCACTCCCCCTGGAAAAATGTGTTGGACATAGTTTAAAAATATTGGACGTAGTTCAAAACATTTTGGTCCCCTCTCGGAAAAATCTTGGCCCCTCCTGGTGTCCCCAGCTGGTTACGGGCCTGGGCAAGGTTGAAGCTGCGATTGCCAAGCATCTCTATGATCATGCGGACCATGTATCTGTCAGGTAGCAGTCGCAGCACCTTGCAGCTGAAGGCTCAATGCTGTTGTATAAGTAGTCTACACATTGACAATCTACCCTATTTTGATAATCTTAAATGTGACATTCTTGATGCAGGTGGTTCGCAGCGCCACTTTATCACGTCTGTACCGCATGCTGGGAGATTTCCATATGTCGCCTTACACATTGGTGCAAAAAATTTTAAAAGTTTTCCGATTTCTACCTTTGTTCCATTGGCACGAAATTTGCTTGAGAAATCACACTTCAGGAGTGGTTAAAGGTGCTAAACAGTTGTTATCATTCCAGTTAGGATTCGAACACTGTCAGCACGTTAGTTTAAACTAAATTTCGTTTGCTAAGAGTCATTCAATGTGCGGCCCAGGTTAATACAGTGACATAATTTTTGGCTCAATAAGCAATTTCGGTTGGACACAGCTGTTCTAGACATACAGCAAACCACCAGCCCTTGGACTGGTGTTTAGGGCGTCCACTTTGTTGTTGGTTGGTATGAAGTTCGACTTGGACCGGATCATACCAAGACTTTGCAAAGTGGTACTGTAGCCTTTTTGCCTGGCGCACGGTGTACAAAGGGTTGCGGGAACCTCTTACGTCTGTTGTTATTGTTGTGCTCTTTTCTCCATGCCGTCTATGGTTTTTGCAATTACCCATCCACATATGGCCTGGTGTTATGAAATTTGACTGCTGTACAGCGCCAAAATCAGCAGTAGAATTAACACGTACAGTAAATCTTATAACAAAGAGCTGCTTTGAATGGCATCTAGGGACAGCGCCATCTCTCCTTTTTATTCAATTCAACCATGAAATTTAAAGCAGTGGTGGAGTTGACGGTGTGTGGAAGTGTCTTTCGAGGACTAGTCTTTCCACAGGTTTGTGACTGTTGTGAAGGTTTAGCGTTTAGATCCATTTAATTTTTACCGTAGCTATTCCATTACTCACTATAAAATTAAGCAGTTCGAATACTGATGGTGTTGGCAGATGTAGTCAACACCACCCAATGGACGAGGATTGTTTAGAACCGAGTTGTTACAATTGTGCCTTTTGATGCCGTCAGATTGTTCATATTCGTCCTTATTGTTTGAACATAACAACCTCATTTAACTTTGTTACTGAGTGCCCAGAAGTTACAGCGTCAGTTCGAGGACGTGCACAGGCCACAACGCATTCGTACTTCTGGCCTTGGCCAGGATTGGACTCAATTAAAGTTATGAAAACAGTTGGAAGTTCTCAATACTTATAACCAGGGTGTTATACAGTGATTACATTGGTCCGGCCCGCTTGAGATTAAATTTGCCTGAAGTGGTCCCTGAACTGAAACGAGTTTGACACCCCTGAAATAGTGTGAAACACTAGCGCGCAGCATTCTTTGGAGCAAATGTTTTTGTCAATATAAGAGATTGTTTGGCACACCAACATTGTTCTTAGTTAGTGTGTAGCATGTAAAAAATGTAGCCCATCTTTTTGGCCCTGCTTTAACGGTTTTGTGAATTAATGATCAAAGCGCTCTTAAACAGTAGTGATTCCCTAAAAGATCGCATAGTTCGACCCAACAAAAGTGTCCACTTTCTTGGCCCACAAAAGGTAACCACTTTAGTGTGATACCCAACGATTGTTACCGAAAGCTCCTGTGTTTAAACAAACGAAGACCATTTTCGTGTTGTTTTACGATTGCAACCCCCAAACGCCTGGTATGGCTCGTAGGCGTAGCCAAGGGGAACCTAGGGCGCTATTCCCCCAAATTTTTGGAACATATAGTCATTTTGTGCTTGAGGCGGTATCCGAAACAAAATAGTGTTATTTGCCTAAAATCAAGCATTTTTGCCCCCAAATTTTTGGGCTGGCCACGCTGCTGGTATGACTCGTCTTTGCTCTTAATCGCACCAGAATTTGAACTTAAAATTTGAATAAAAGGAATTTTTCGAAGCACTCAAAGAGACCGGCCGCTGGTTTTTTTCCGATTTTAGAAAAGTCTATTCCGTATTTTGCTCTTTCGCGGCCTGTGGTAATAGCAGGATCGGCAATGCACATTGCTCAACACTTTTTCATTTGCCAAGTTATCCATTTACCGATCTTACTCCGAGCTAAGTTCGTCATTAACCTATTTTTATTTTTGGAATAAGTCTCCATTTAAATGACCCTTGGCCAAACTGCCTTGCGCACAATGGCCATGAGCCTTTGTCTATTTGCGCAATTTTCGTTTGCTAAATCACACATTGCCTAAACTCGTTTTGTCGAGTTAACAACTGTGGTTCGGTTCAGATTTGCAACAAAACCATATTTTTTCAAATACATTGCCCATGATTTTATTTGTAAATGCAAAGAAATGTTGCAGAAAATAATATGTTTTTTCTTTTATGTATACAGGACTTTATGTCATCGAATGTGGTAAAAAACAAATTTTAATACTATAAAACATGCAAGCATCAAGCGAACCGTTCCGTTGGGTGGTGCTGTTCGTCGCATTTCTGATCAACTTCTTCACATACGGTGTTTCCTTTGCTGTGGGAGTACTCTACAGTGATTGGATCCGCTACTTCAGTTCTTCTTCAGGATACGTGGGATTCGTCGGCAGCATGCTGGCGGGATTTTCATTCACTGCAGGTACAGTCATTTAACAAGCGTCTTACTACTTTCCAATACAGGCTTGTAATTCTGATCTTGGAAATCAAGGACTACCAAAACAGTTAGTAGAATTTGCAAAGATAAATTGAGCATTACTTCAAATAACTGCCAAAAAGCAAATCTATAGTAAAAGTTTTAAATTTCATTGAATCATATTTGACCATGTCTAGCCTAGAACATTGGCACAAGAATCGAAATATAACGGAGGGAAAATTCTCATTGGCTACGTTGGTAATTTAGTTGACATAAATTCTTACTTTCGTGTTTTCAGGTCCATTTTATGGTTACCTAATTCGTAAATTTGGATGTCGTGCTTGTGGAATGATGGGTGGATTTTTGATGGCTGGAGGCTTGATGGCGAGCTCTTGGGCGGATAGTGTCACGTTTTTATTAATTACATTTGGAATTGTATCAGGTAATTTATCAAGGATGTCCGTGAGGTGACTGGGGCAAATTTTAACAAGTTTGTTGAATCCTATTTGTAGTCAGACGCCTTAATTTTGGTTGCAATCGATTAGAGGTTCACACGCGTCTTCGTTTTCCCTGCCTATACCTTGTGTTTAGGTGGCAATTAACGTATGTTACAGTTCATTATGGATTGATAGCAAGTATGGCAAACTGATTGACTTTTGCCGCCATTTATTTGGAGTTGTGTGTGAAGTTTCTGGAAATGAACTGGACATCTGAAGCTGTCTGCCACAAAAAGGCGCAAGAAAGCTTAAAATCTGTGTAATATGATTGACTGGCATGTGCTGAAAGCTATCTTAAATCGTGCGACTCATGCTTGCAAAGTTGAAATCACCTTGGGTGACAAATCATTTACTACGTAGATAGACACAGCAAAGAAACATTCAAACGCATTGGCAATTTCAGTCGGCCAGGTAGCAAGCACCTACCTTATACTGCTATTAAAGCAAAATAAAAGGAAGGCAAAGATTTGTGCAATATCCTGATCTGTGCAACCTATATTCCGAAGTTTACGCAGGCTACTGTAAAGAGATGCCGCAAAATAAATGAATATTTCATTTGACAACATTTTGTATTGATGTCCTGCAAGCTTCCAAGCGAAGCGAGCTGAAAGCCACATCTGAAGACCTCCAGCCCCAGACCAACGCTTGCAACAAGCAAGCTCTGCAAAGAGTTCCCAGAGTTGCTCAATCCTGAGCTAAGTTGTTTTGGAGATTTTGAACTTGAAGTCGGTTTCAACTCAGTTGAACAACCAATATTTTGCAAACCCAGGTCTGTGCCGTTCGCTATTAGTGAGAATTTTTATGTCAAGCTTACGATGCTGCTGGAATCCTATAGGGTGTCTGGACTTCAAGAGTTCATCGACTGGGAAACGCCGAAGTTTCCAAACAGGATAAGTTCTTTTCTGGTAGCACCGTCAAATTACGAATCTGTGGTACTGAGAAATACCGGAAGTGTATTGTGTTGCTTCCATAATAGGAAGTTTTCAAAAAGTCATGGATGATTACCAGGAGTAGCCGTATATCCGGACAATATACACTATATATAACAATGTACTCTATTGGTGAACGAATCAAAGACTGAAAATCTCCTGCATAATCTGCTAAAATTCGTCGAGCACTTTACGGGAAGTGGTCTGCAGAGCTTATGTGAAAAGTTTAAATTAGCCAAACTAAAAGTGCAATGCCTGAGTTTAGTATTTAGAAGGCAAGGTATATCTAAATGACCTAAAGCAGTGGTTCCCAGCCAGGGGTGCGAAACTTCATTCCAAGGAGTATGAGAAGTCTCCGTCTTAATGACAGGAGATTGGTCTGTATATTTCTCCCCAGTGGTTGCTTGTCTTCTTTTGCAGTTTGTTAAGGACGAAAGCGCGAGGTTCGTTGAAACCTCGAAAGTTAATATGTGCCATCATACTCGTCCATTTGTTTGATTTTCTTTGCATATAAAATTTTTAAATTCCTTTCGAAACGTCTGAAAGATAGCTCTTGATTTTAAATTGCAGAGGGTGAGCAGTCAGAACAAAAAATTTTTAGGTGTGCAGAAGGCAAAAACTGGGGTTCCTGGCCTAAAGTCATTGAGATGAAAGGTATGCCTCAACCTAAGAGTGTATCAGAGCTACAAGGACATCAAGGGCATGCAGTGTGCTCTTCCATATTCTTTTACTCAAACGTTACCACTATGTGATGCGAAAAGATTCTTCAGAAAATTCAAGAAGCCTAAGTGAAGTAGTTCCGGGTTTTTTCATATTCCCCAGATTATGCTTACCGAAAAAAACCTTGTAATTACACAACAAACTCAATGCTCATGATCTAAGATCTGATGAAGGTTTTGCAGTGGATGTTGTATTTTAATCCATCTAAACTCTGTCGCTGGAATCCGTAAGCTGGTTTCCTTTTTCATCCGAATAGTATACACCCGGGCTGTTGTATGAAGATTTTTGAGTAGGGGCAAAAACGAAATCGTTTGTTTGTTCGAGTGTATCGACCGAACATTCTCAATTCGGAGTGCACGAACTCAGCTGAGTCCGCGTAGAAGTGTAATAGATTCCATAGACTCCAACTCACGAGAAAGTTTGAAGATAGATAAATGAAATTTCGAGAAAATCCTAGTCCCATGGACCAGCTTGGGCTTCAGTTTATGTGCTGATTTGCTGCTTGGATAGTAACACGCAAAAAAGGCTTAACAATTTGTAAGAATTCCTTCAAGTTTATCTATTTTTCACATTACCATTATCTCATCCAATCGGCAGTGGTGGGATGGCTGAAGTCACCCAATGGCTGAAGTCTTTACGAATTGACAGATTGCATAATTCTTGCCTTCTTCCGAATAAACGAACAATGGCTGATACGTCCAATGCTAAGTTTTGTTGTAGAATAAAGTGGTTTTTCACGACATGGAATGTTTAGCTTGGTTTTCTATAAGCGTATGAACTTTACAAAATGAATTGCAACGCAGTGACAAAAATAGAATTGTGTATTTGTTTAAGATCAAAAATACAAACAATTTCACATGTTCGTTAAAGAAAAAGTGATATTTGTTTTACATCATTCCTATACACAAAGAACAAAGTACGTAACCTTTTCCCAAGAACCTCACGTTGGACTTCATTTATTTTCGAGTAGGCTTTGGAGCTGGATTGGCTAATTTTGCAGCTAGCGGTGGTGTCAACTTCTATTTTATTCACGATCGGCCATTAGCAGAGGGAGTTCTAGGAGGCGGCGTGTGTGTTGGAATGGTTGTCTTCTCCAGAATGCTGCAGCTGTTTAGTCACTGCTACACATGGAAAGTAAGATTAATGATAAAAGTTTTGTAAGGCTCTGCTAATGGAAAGTTCTTCCAAAAAACTGATTTGTTCGCAAAGTGAAACCTTGCATTTTTGATAAAAATCATTGTTGAACTCACACGAACCGCATCGTGTTACTTGAAAATGCAGTTCTGTGTGATTTGCAAACATAATAGTCTCCACTCCCTCAGGTCTTTGAGTTACGCTGAGTTACTGTAGGTTATACATCTACTGTATAATAATTTTTAAATTTAAAGTATTGGCAGTGGGATTCATTAAGCTTGTTTTGAGATCGCTATTGATAAACTTTTAAATCGCATAGCATACATCTTTACGTATGGAAAGGTTTATGTACTTCGACATTGTACGACTGAGCTATTGCAATCCTTTGTATAACTTTTTTCCTTTGAAAGTTATGGCTGCTACATGCGCAATCAAAAATATACACGTGAGACTACGCTGAATTCTGTTGAGATATTTCAAGCAATTCGTATGGAGTAACCTATAACCATCACAACACGTTCGGTAAAAAACATACACTCTTTTGTGTTCATAAAAAGTTACTTTGATAATTTTGTATGTTGGAATTACCTCGACTTTTCAGACCTAGAGTTTTGGGAGTGAAGTGTTCTACTCCTTATTTCGAAACCAATTCGGCTGCAAGAAGAGGATCGTTCTCGTAATGATCTTGGTAGCCTAGAAAAATAGCAAATTGGCATCTTTAAATTGATACGTTGTGACCGTAATATCTCAATGTCCTTGGCAGTTAAATCTATGTGATTTTTTGTAGGGAGCTGTCCTCCTGCTGGGAGCCATTTGTTTGCACAATTCAGTTTGTAGCTTATTCCTGATACCGTCAGTGGATATAAATCATCATCATCTGAGCTGTTGGAGAAAAAAAACACTAACGAAAGAAAACACTGGATCAGATTATGGATTACCAGTGGGTGAGGCTTTGCCGCAGCAAAGTTTTTTAAAACGCTCGTGGTTTTTGTGGAGATGCCCAGTGTTCCTGGTGATTTTGTTGGTTGACTTTCTGGCATGGATTGCAATGTTCGTTCCTTACGTTCATCTTGTTGAAAGAGCAAGGTAATAGATAAAAATATGGCGATGAGTTGCATGTTTCTTTAGTTTTAAAAGTAACCACTCACTACATGGACAACATTGTCCATTACATACACTGGCTATAACAGCAGGTCACATTACCCCTCAATGAAGTGCATAGTGTTATACTGTAGTAGTAGACTGTGCTGTTGATATCGGCAGCTTCATTATGAGCGAAAAATATAATCGAATCCTTGCTACATGCAAGAAAAATGACCTGCAGTGCTCAGTTAGAAATAAGTGCTACGGTCTTACTCGTTATCGCATTCTTTCTTGAATTTGAAAGGCATGACAAAATAAGAAGCCTAATCGAAGGGCTTAAAGTTACGTGAAGATTCTTCAAAACGTTCAATTTTACTTTGAAAGCTATGATCGTTGCGCAAATGATCTTGCTACAGAAAGCAGTCCTCATTATTTAATTCTTGATGTCATTTTTACAACATCTTCGATCCATCATCTTTGGCGGGCATCGTTTTTTATACTGACATTTTTCAGGCGTACTTCAAAACTGATACTTTTCAGGAAAGAAAACATTAGCAGCGTTAAAAAGTTCATAAACTCAAGATAAAGTTTCTGTAATAACTGGTGGCCGCAGTGGGTATGATGTACTCGCGATCAACAAATCATGTAAGATGGTAGATTTTCAACATGCCGCAGATAAAAGGTATTAAATCGTGTAGAAAGTCGTTTGGATTTGACTTTTGCAGGTTTCACATTTAAGAAATAACCGTTTCAAAATCCACAACCACACATGCGTTAATTTGTGATATTTTTCTATAATATCTTTCGGTAAGGGAATGAGATAATTCCATTTATTCGATTGTAAGCTGCTCTTGATTGTAAACCACACGAAATGGTGTTAAAAATTAATAATGTAAGCCGCTCTTGATTGTAAGTCGCACTTGTACATAAATAACCTAAGTCTCTGAGATACTTTAGTGTACTAGCACTTCTCACGTTTAATTGGCAGCCTTGGTATTGATGCTCATTTCACAACAACTGCCTTCTACTCATCATAATCCCTCATGTGACGGAGCGTGCACGTGATGCTGAAGAAAAGAAAGATATACCGAAAAAAGAGTTTGGCCAACAACACGTAGCCAAAGAAAGACTGAGGGTCATCTAGACCCACTAGTAGGCCACGGACGGATTTTTGACGGGCCAAGGCCTGGTATTATTGAAATTTGAGTACGATTTGCAAGATCAACCTTTTAATTGAAAACGAAGGTAGCTCTTGAGCTACAAACGTCATTATAAGCTCTTTCCGTCATGTATACTAGAAATTGTTGCAACATGGAAATTTCCACGTAGCCTACCACATCCACATCGTACACAATATGCAGTTGCTGAAGGCATTTTGAGGCAGAGAGGTGACTCTTGTTGCCATGAAAACGAAATCTAGAAGCAGGCTTAATGCAGAAATGACTTGATCTATGCATTATTATGTGTTGAGCTTTGAACATCTGTGCTTTCTGGCAACGAGCAGACTCAACCTTCGCATTGCTTGTATCGTATGTTGTGTTATTAAATGATTTTAGTTGTTTTTATATCTGCTCTGTGCATGTGCAACAGTTGTCGCAGTGGAGAAGTTGTACAGTCGGTGCCCGGTGGGCCAAGGATCCTCTGTTTATTAAGTGGGCCACATGCTTGAAAAGGTTGCGAACCCCTGATCTACACCTTTCGATGAGCTAAAGAAAAAATGTGAGCCGCCCTTTATTGTAAGCCGCACGAAATGATGAAAAAAAATTATACGCCGCGGCAAACAATTGAGTAAATACCGTACATGTCATTTATATCCAAACTATGAGTTGATTTGGGAGTTCACTAATGGTGTTTATGGAGTATGCAAAAACGTTTGGGCCCTGAACTTGATTGTGATCGAGTCTGGTGCGTTGACGCTTGCTTTATTTTTTGGCATGTTTGTCTCTAGTGTCTGACGAATTTCCGAAATATTTCATTGCTTTTCATTTTAGTTAAAAGAAATGCTCATAACTTGCACCAACCTCTCTTTCACTAAGCAATAAGCCTGAAAAAATGCAGTACTATTCACAAAGAATATTTATAAATTATAAGTATAACCAATTAATTTTTTTCATAACTGTGTAGTCTTAAAATTTGATTTAGAACCACAACACAATTTCACGGTTTTCGGCTTTGGCCGCTATCTTGTTTTGATTACTGTAAATTGCAGATTGAACAGGAATATCAAATGTATCACGATTTCAGAGAAAATTATTCTCAGTTGAAATGCCACAGTTAGTTTCCCTGCAGTGGAGACCACATACGCGTTTATGAAATTGTGAGTGTTCTGTCTGCCTTTGTCTTCAGACACCAAGGAATCGATGCAAAAATTGCTGTTTGGCTGTCATCAACAATTGGAATCGCAGGCTTAATTGGAAGACCATTAAGTGGTTTCATTTGCAGCCATTGCAACATGAATCCTTTTTGGACTTACTCTGGTTTTCAAGTAAGTGCAAAACAGTCTTTTTTGGTTTTGTTACCTACAATGTAGTAGTTTTATGGCTTATGCGGTGGTTTTCATGATATCATTCTTATTTCGGGCTTGATTAGTCACCAGATCTTAAGAAAAAAGCACATAAACTAATTACAAACGTTTAGTGCAGTTCGTAAGCAATCTTCACATTGTTTCAGATGTTTCTCGGCTGTGTCACAATCTTGAGTCCTCTGTGGTCTACTGTTTGTGGTCTGTTTGTATATGCCATTACTGTCGGCTTACTAAGCAACAGCTACGGCTTTATCAAAGCCAGCGCGGTACTCCTGCTTGATGCTGACCGGTTTATTGACGCTTACAGCTGGATGATGTTCTTTGAAGGAATTGGAACCACCCTTGGGCCTCTTCTAGCAGGTATGACATACCATACGAGCTCTATTTTGTATTTATCCTTGCATGCACATTGCATGTACTGCGTTTCCATGCGGATGGTGAACCTTTTTATCATGCAAAGTGAGAAAATGTTCAAGCCCTAAAATTGTGTTTCTCTTTTCAGCATTTAACATACAGTAGACTCTAGTGTAACGGCTTATTTTGATGACATGCTTGATGAAAACAATTGTTACGGGAAAACCCATTGCTCTGGTTTGTCCTCCCACGTATTTTGGCCTTGTGCTGGCCATGTTATTGCATTTTTTATAATACATTCCTGAACCTACCAAAGTAGTTTGTGCCATTCCGTTCAAACTTGTTTAGCTTTGGGAGCTTGAAAAGAGCGTAGCTACATAAAGATAGCAAACGCTTTAACCCTTCAGATCTAGGAGATGTCACTGTAATAACAGAAATCCGCATGTTTGGTCATATAACTCACGAACCGCAGGAGCTACATCAACATTGTAGACATTGTTGGTAAGTGTAAAACGGAGCGCATCTTATGATAGGCATTTTGCGTCATGTTTGATGTCACTGTAACATACTAAAGGGGAAACCGTACAGTATGCACTTAGTTTTTGCAAAAATGTAGTGAATTTTTCAAAAGATTCAGCAGCTAAAACTGTGCACGTTGGAAAAATTTGTTCTTCAAAAGTAATATAACACAAACGGTCAATTTTGCAAAAAAACTTTCGTTTCGTTTTTATTAATTTGCGTCCTGGAGAGTGATACGTCCACAAATTAGAGGTGTTTTTAGTTTTCTTATTTAAGGCTTTATTACTCTTGTTACACAAACCGCAACTGTCTGAAAGTCACAGGATAGGTTCATACGTGTATAGTCCTTCCTACCAATTTTTAAGTAAAAAATGTTTTTGCACTTATTCGGCAACTTATTTTTATAAAAGTCTGTTTTTTTTTGACTGTGCAGTACAGACGTTTGAGCATGCGTGTACGCATAAAATCACTAAAGATAAGAAAAAACTTTTCAGATGAAATGTCGAGGATATTATCAACATAAATAAGCTGTTGGGTTCATTTCTTCTTTTTTTCGAGTTCGCTCCAAAGGTGATGAACACGAAAATTAGCGTTTTCGCAGATGTTTTTTTGTGAGCCCGCCAATCTGGAGGAAATTAGTGCATCTACCTGGAATTTTGCAAGAGCTGCAAAATTTTCACCTATTTGCAAAGTTTCAGTGCAAACAACTAAGCCAGAAAAAGTTAAAAACTTTTTACAACATGTGGGCGCCCAAGTTTAAGAGGTTGTTCTTCAACTGCGGTTGAAAGAGCATCCTCCACAATGTATGATAACATGACACACAATAAGCAAAGGTTTGTTTCTACTGATGTGATATTGGTTATAGGTTCCTATTCACATACACCAAAAAGTTTTGCCTCTCTTCATTGCTTGGGCCCAAGCGAGGGGAAAACGTTTAGAGGTAAACTCCCAAACAGACTAAAACTAAGGTAGGTCATGTTGCATACAAAAATTAGAAAATGAGCTATAGGTTATTAGGCACAAACCGTAGACCCCTAGCCTACAGGATAATAGTTACAAAAGTCTTTTACCTAAGTTGGTGTAGTTAACATACTAAGCCAATATAAAGTAATCCACTAGGCCAGGGGTTCTCAACCTTTTTTCTCCCGTTTACCCCTTGCCAGCTTCCTAACATAAAATTAACCCCTTGTTTTTATTTACTCACTAGCGTTGTAGAGAAAAACAAAGTATTGTAACCTCAGCATCATTAAAGTTACCCCCAGGATAGGTAAAATTTACCCCCGGTTGAGAGTCCCTGCACTAGGCTTAGACTTAGATCTACACTAAGTTAACCTGCTGTACAGGCGATAGGCTAAACTGAAGCTCTGGGTCACATTGAGATGAACAAACATGAACAATTTCGGAATGACAGAACGAAAATAAAAAAAATGCGAACAAACCTGCAGCTAACCGCTTTCAAACTAAACAAAATCCAAATTTCAATTGAAATTCTATCCCTTTAAGAGTTCCAACTTCACGCCATGAGAACTGTAGGCCCACAATAACAATGGGTTAATTTGTGCAAAGCTTGCAGAGTGAAGAAGATGAAGTTTATACGGCCGACGGAATAATTTAGCTGTCAAATTATTTTTTTTCTGTTTGTGAAAAGTATTAAGCACTCAAAGGATTTGGCAAAGAGACGAAAAAGTAGAAATATTATTTATCAATTTTGCGTTTCCAAACCATCACAGATCATAATTTTCCGACAGAACAACATCAAGTCTTGCCGGATTTTTCTCGTGCTTCCAATGCTGCGCTCCAATAAACGAGTTTTGGACAACGGTTAGGGATCTAACAGACATGCAAAATTTTGATAATTTTTTAACATTTTTTTTACAAAGAGCACTGTTTGCTCTAACAATGCCTAGACGTCATTTTAAAATAAATCTTCAATCCTTGTAGCAGACAGCAGAAAATTTTAGGGAACTACAATAATAGAACTGCAATAGTGGAAAACGATACATACCGCTTCTACCACTGAAGTTACACATCGTAATTCATAAGCTTTTGTTTAAACTTTTTCATGTGTAAAACACATTAAAAGCAAAGTCGATGAACTAAAAATTAGGTGGAGCTATTTTGCTTTTCAGAAACTAATAGAAAATTTGTTTGTTGGTTGTAATGCCACGTATTGAAGATCAACTTTTGACGGTTAAGTGGCAATTTTGGTGCAACTATTCTGACGATTTTTAAGCACCAAGACATAAAGATCAATAAAACACTTGCCAGCGGTTTGACGGTCGCGACGACGTCACATCACTGGCCAACAACAAATTGTAACTTCTTGTGACTTAAGAAAATAAATAATAGGTATTCAAACCTACTACTGAATTTGAAGATTGTGGTAATCTTGTAACCCTGAAATAACGTATGTTTAACGTCATGTCAAATCAGCATATGTGATAACCGCCGATGTGTCGCAGCCACGACAAGCCATTTGTTAAGTTTTTTGACCCTCACAGGTCAATGATGGATTTATCCACGAAAGGAAATGTTTTTGGAGAAGTTTGTTTATTTCACTGTTACTGAAATAGGATTATCAATATGCAAATATGTGGTAAGAAATTGCCAAACAATAAAATGACTAATGTTTCCAGAAAGTGCCATACTTAACTCACAGCTTTTGCTGAAAAACATCAGGTTGAGCTATGAAAGAAAAAAATCCGCTTTTGGATGTGATGTGGAATTTTTATGCGTAGCATACAGGTAAAAAAAGATAGATGCTTTTTGTCACTTCAGCTGTTAAAAAAGTTTTGTGGCTGCTAGTGCTTTTTCTGCAGGAAGCAGTTCAAATTTGGTGTTTAAAGCTGCCGGCCTCTTTCCCAAGTCAAAGCATATTTTGGAAAGCAAACTTCCGGCACACGTGTGCAGATTTAATCAGCAATTATTATGTTATTTGAGATGATAACATTATGCCAGCAACAAATTTTGTTTAACGTATTTTTCCGTTAACTTGTTATCAGTTACTTGTACTTCGGTGATGTAGTTACTATTACTGAGAATAAATGGTATATTGATGAGCATTTAGCAACAAGAAGTCCTTTTGTTGCAACCGACGAAATCTGGTTAACTATCTTTAAATAGCCTAATTTCATCTGGTTTTCAGGATTCATTTTTGATGCAACGGATTCATACGACTGGTCCTTCCATTTTTCTGGCATCATACTCGTGCTCTCTGGATTGTTATGTTTTTTGAAGAACCCAGCTGAAAAGCTGGACTATCGTCTTTCAGAAAAAAGTCCGGATAGAAATATGAATAGTCAAAACTTGGTCACCTCAGACCATAATCCAAAACACGAAGATGTTTTGTGGAAAAGATAGAAAGCTTGACAGGATCTTCAAGCCTGCTTACGTCTTTTTTCGCTGTCTAATCAAGACAATCTAAATGTATAGATAGTCTTTCACTCAAGTAATTTAAAAAGCGACAGTTCCCATGACTATGCAAGCAAATAAAGCCATAAAGATTCCAAGGAACAACGATATCGCCAAATAATTCTAACTTTGCTAAAACACTGTTTGCATGGGTGGGTTCGGAAGCATACCAGGAACTACTGTAACTGAAACTCTTTGTTGATTCTTGCGAGTAGATGTCCATTAACAGGAGACAGTATAAATGCTTGCCAAATTTCAGCTCGGTTAGGGGAGTTTGATACAGATGAATTAAAATCGGTTTCTAAATCAAATGTACGATTCTGATCCAAGTTATAAAAAAGGAGACCAGTTGTTTGAAATGGCATTGAATTTTGCATTGATGTAAGAGATTTAAGTTTCATTGCAGAAAAGACAAGGTGATTCTAGTTTCTTTCTTGTAACATTTGTAGTGACACTGACATCAATTTAACTTCACTGAGCCTTTGCTACGGATAACACGCCATTCAAATGCATAGGGATAACGTTGCGTTTGAGCAGGCTTATGTTTGGATTGTAGATATTTGTGACGCTTGGTGTTAGAAAATAGATGTATTTTATCTTTGTCCTTATCGTGTTTTCAGCAGCGTTATTTCATAAATTGAGTGGTATTTGTTTGGTTGTACTGTGCAGTATCGCGCCACTGCATTTTTCTAGCTGGTTACATCTTTATGTGGAAGAGTAAGGTGAAGTTTGAATGATCGCTCTAGCCACAGTGCGTCATGACATGAAGGTTAATTTCTCACCAACATCACCAAACAGTTTTGTCCTGAAACAAAACTGCTCTCAATTCATTCATGATAAATTGCCTAATCTGATTCAGAAAACATTTACTGAACTATAAAAATGTTTTTACATTACGCAGAAGTTTGCTTCTTTCACTTTTAGAATTCCATAAAACAACCAGTAGTTCATCTGTTCTAACCACTCTTCCTTGTTACGTTCGTAAAGACAAAGCTATGCAATGCTTGAACATATGGCTGCCTGGCGTAACGTATACGTGGTTCAACTGGCACTATGCAATGCTTGTCGATTTTTATAGATGTTATGAATAACATCTCCTTTAACTTTTTTATCACGCACACAAAATATGTCAAAACTTAGTCTTAAGAAGAGTGTAAATGTTGGGTCTGACTACACTATATTTTTATGGTTTGGACAAATTGTCGCAGAAATTTCCAAGACTTCGAATTATGGTGTGGTGAACTTGCTTAAACATTGGTTCGGAAATTTGGTTGCGGTAATTATGTTTGTAGCTGCTTTGCGGCGCTTGCACAAGGATATAATTTGTGATCTTGAGAATGCTTTTCGTTGTAACTTTCACTGTCATTGTGTGTTTTGGCGAAACGCGTTTAGTGCAATTTACCTTCGTTTTTTGTCTTACCAACTTTCGGTCGTTGAATGAATAAACCATTGCATGCATTGGCATTTGAACTTGCTGTGATTGCACCTTGGCTGCATTCGCTTTGTTCCAGCAGTTGTGACTTAAAAACGTACTTTGAACCAAGACATTGACTACCAAGAAATCTGTAGCCAATTTTTAAAGACAAAGCTAGCTATGCAATATAAAACAGCTAATTGTAAAACAGCAGCTTACCTCGTCCGACGGGTTTTCGCTTGAAATATAAAAACTGCATCAGGTATAATGTTTTATTTGAATCGTGACTGGCAATAGACAAGCTATGTGCAAACGACGATTCAAATGGTCAATGGTCAAGTGAGCAGCCTGAATGCAAAAAAAACCTTCAACACATTGTCAGAGAGGAATAGGAAGTAGGAAATTACAACCTGCCAGAAAAAGGATATGGTCTTTAGAAAGCTGAAGAAACGCCGAAAATTACAACAGCACATGCACAGAACAATAAAAATATTATCCACAGGTCTAACGCCGAATAATATTTTGTCAATCTGTTCGCCAGAACAGCGATAAAGTCAATGAGAATTTTACCGGACTTCAATTTCTTCTTTCCGGGAATTTGGCTTTTTGAAATAGACTAACGTTTGTCCAGTAAACACTAAGCAAATGGATATGCTTTTATTGTATGGAGTCGGTTGATGAGTGAAAACCCTGCAGAAGTTGTTTTGTTTCAGGATCAGAAAATAAAAGAAATACTAAGTATAGGAATTACCACCTCTAAGCTTAATGTTGTTACTCCGATGGATCAAAAAATTTTAGGTTTGTAGAATGCAAGTAATTTCTATATTAGATATATATATACTACACACAAGTCGTACTGTACATTTATTGACGGGTATCGCCACAAAGGTACTTTAAAAGCTTGAGAGTTTCATCAATTACTGCGATTTTGGCTTTTTATTCGGAAATGGGTTATTCAATTTCACATCACTTTTTGGCATTGGATGCTTCGTAATTGCAAAAGGCAATATTTCAAGAAATGTCTAGCTTTACATTGAAGCAGCGGCAGATACCACCGTTTCAACCCGATCTATTGGTTTAGGTCTACCATACCAGAATGAATCGTGAAATGGCGTTCGTACTGTTACAATGGTTAGGGGGAACATCCAATGAGGAGATGAGAAACACTCCTCACAGAAAATCAACATACATTGAATCAGAATACATTCAGGGAACGAGTGGGAGACAAACTGCGCAGCACCTAACTCCTATGCCGCAAGTTTATTCGCTGGTCAGCTCTAAGTGAATCCAGTGCAAACATAAGTATTTTGAGCAGATAAATTAGATCTTCTGGCGATTTTTTATTGTTAGCCGACGTTTCGCCCACCTGTTCAAGTGGGCTTCCTCAGGGCGGGTTTGTGAACTGCTTTGTTTCTCCGTAGGTATCAGCAGCCACCGACCTTGCCAAGACATGTCGGTGTCTTGCAACGCAGTCGCAGACACAGCTTGCCATTCATGTTACAAAATCCATTCTGAAAATTTGATCCTTACGCGGTGGGCTTTTAAAGAAACTTTTCTTTGTCTTCAGATGGTTGCGCGGCACGGTACGGTCAAATTCTGTTCGCTTGCAGCTACATTGCAGCTGCCATGAAATACAATGAAATAAACAGCGACTCTTCATGGCGGTCGACAAAACTTGTTGTGGATACCAACGCGGTACACGAGCTGCTTGTTGAGTTTTTGTTTGTTTTTATACACAAAGGCTTGCTGGTGCTATTTTCGGATTTTAATGCCGTCAGGTTGTCACTAATCATTTCCAAAGTGTCGGTTGGTTCACGTGCAGTCATGTGATTGATAGCGCATTTCTCATTCACGGGTTTTTCAGATTTCAGCGTATTTAAATGGCCGATTGCACAAGATTGATAGGTCCGCGTCGTGCGGTTCAACCACAACGCTTTCAATTCGGTCCAAAGTCCACATCTTGAAAATGCTACCATCGTCGAATCGTTTCGGCTGGCTTGTCACAGTAGAGTTCAGCTGTTTCAATCCCGCTTCGATCTTTATTCGCTGTAAGAGCATGTTGAGACGCAGCTCGGGGTAGATCGTTGACTTTTCCGGCTCAACAATGCACACAGCGAGGCATGCGCTTCGGAAGGATATTTTCCAGGGGGAGGCCAATAGTGGATTTTTCCGGAGGCAGCCAAAGAGATTTTTCCAGGGGGTCAAAAGTGGTGAAATTTCATTTTTCCCTCTCGAAACTAACAAAACAACCTTTTTTTGCTAAAAATATAATAGGAAATTTCAAATTTCAAAATCCTAGGGTGCCTTGCCCCCACTGACCCCCTTTCGACACTCATGAGCGAGGGACACTTTTTCTGAACGAGCTAAAGAATTAAACATCCCTAAAATATTTTTTTTCAATAAAACGTTCAAGCCTTGTTGTGCTTCAATGCTCTTGCAGTGTCAAAAATAAAGGTCGTCTGTCACTTGCTTTGTTCAAACAAGGAGTTACAGCAGCCAGACAAATACCTGTCCTTGCTTTTTCACCTAACGTTTTTCCATCGCGCTTAAAAGTCTTGTGCTGAAAGCCAACTAAATTCAAAGGTTATAGCTTGAGTTGGCTGAATGGTGACCACTTTTGTAAAATTTGATGTTTGGGAAGAAGCAAAGCAATTGGTTAAGTTGTGTTCAGTGGTGGACCACAGTTTGGTCTTCCAGCGGAAAAACGTGCTGACCGCGGTTGAGTCTGATATGCACAGAAACGTAAATCCAAGGAAACTTTTATTCTAGATATTTCAGCCAGTGTACCTGTGCTATATTTTCGACCAGTGTGGACAAACGTAAATACAAGGAAACACATGCAAAGCACGAATGGAGTTTCATGCTAGAGTTTTAACCAGTATGCCTATCAGAAAGGTCGCCAGAAAGTCTTCAATAGGGGGGCTTTACGTTTGTGCAGGGGAGCTTGACATTGTAAATTTGATAAAAATTCCAGTGATTTGTAGTGTTTCATATTTAAATTTGAGGGGATTCGTGCTTTGTTTGGAGGGGCTAAGCCCACCAAAGCCCCCCGTAGGGACAGGACTAATGGCTATATTACATTTTCAACCAGTGTGCGACGGAGCTGATATGTGCTTTTAATTCCAAAATCTCACAAATTCAGATTTAAACTGTTTTTTTGAAAAACATGCAGATCAAGCACAAAACACTGCAGCCTAAAAGTGTCTCAAGACAAAAAAGTTGCTTTTTGTTGCACTTGCATCAAAAGCTTGTTTTGATGTTACAAATTAAGCACTCATACTCTACAGGACTACCAAGTGCTGCAACAGAAAAAAGTTACTTCATTTTTTAATCATCTCAAGAAATTTTTAGATTGTGTGTCTTGGTCAAGAACTTGGAGTCCCGACAGTCACGGTTGCGGAGTCGGAGTTGTAAGGAGTTGGAGGTTTTTGGGTGGTGTCGGATTCGGATTCCTAAGAACACTTAGGGATTCGGCATAGGCGTAGCCATGGAAGCCAAGGGAACATGCCCCCCAAAAAATTCATAGCATATCTTAATTGTTTTGAGTTTGAGAGGCGGTCTCCCATACAAAATACTGTTGCTCGCTTAGATTGAAATTATTTGCTCCAAAAAAGGTTTCGGGCTGGCTACACTAATGGGAGACGGAGTCGGATTCTTTATCCTACCCCGACTCCGTAAGTCCAATTGAATAATTTTTTACATCGCACTGCTAAGTTAGGAGTCCGACTCGTGCCTGTTGAACTGGTACAATCTCTTATGAAACTTATATTGAAACAGATAATTTTTACTGTGCACCACAATTTCCATTGATTGATAGTTGCTACAAAATTAGCTAGCCTCAGCTTGAAGAACCCAAGGTCATAGGAAGAAAAGAACGCTTTCCCTTAAGCAACAGTGCACGTTGCTTAGTGCTTACACAGTTACCCACAAAACCGCTTTACGCGTCATTGCCCAATCGACATTGCCCAGATGGCTCTCAGTGATAATGTATAACTGTGAAAGAGCACGCATACCCAAGGGAACATGCGTCGCACAGTTGTATTCGCTTGTGTGTGTCATTGTTGACAGCCAAACTTCATTTACGTTATAAGCAGTGGGAAATTTTGAAAAATATCAGAAAATTTTGGAATCTGGGAGTCGGAGTTGGAGTCGGACATTTTACATCCGACTCCGCAACCTGCCGATAACACCGACATCCATACTGACGACTGGCCTGGTATAACGAAGTAAATAAGTTTGTTATATACGTTCAGCTGAAGTTAGGAAGACAGATGCTTTCACGTGGCTCTCCCTGTTGCGGTATTTCTCGAAATGCTTACTAAATCTGTCAACTTGAGAGCAACCGCTGCTACCCGTACTGGATGTGTTCGGCATGGGGTGGGTCATCAAACGCCCTTCTCAGGGCGCGGCAGCAGAAATGCTGCCGAAGACCTACGACCCAACATACTCCAGCTGAACACTGAG
>Ga0210059_1005740_pt1 | contig 19913 bp, 14 predicted proteins | sample Ectturendosymbi2_FD_188042 | JGI IMG/M metagenome (GOLD analysis project Ga0210059, IMG submission 188042) | Ecteinascidia turbinata endosymbiont from Florida, USA - Sample 2 (SPAdes) (version 2) | ecosystem: Host-associated > Tunicates > Ascidians > Unclassified | place: Key West, Florida... | reverse complement strand
ATTAAAAAAAAACTGGTGGGGGCAAATAGGGGGCCAACCAAATATCTAGTGGGCCATGGCCCACCTAGCCCTCCTCAGAATCGCCACTGGCCCTGGGTTGTTAAAATCAGGGGTGAAAGGTTTGCAAGGGGGCGCGGGTATGACAACGACATAATTTTTTTAAAGTAAGATAATGGCAAAGGAATCGTTGTTCTGTTTATTGCGTTTGATTTTGAGATTACGTGAGGCGCGAGCAGCAATGGCTAACGCCAAGGGGTAGCGCCTAAAAACGTTTAAGAACATCTGGGCTAAACACAATGTCCCAGTCCATACATTAAGGAAGAAAACCATAGTTACTCCTTGAAACATCAGCAGTTAGTATCGTTACCGTACCAGTTGAGAAAAAAATGTTAACTCTTGAATGAAGAGATGAACTTGCTTTTTCTGTCAAAGTGGTGGCTGTCGCAGCTGGTTCAAACGTGGTGTTGCTCTTGTAAACGTAACTTATTGTACCATCCAAATTAAAATACATGTGACGTTATTATTTGAATGTTTTCATAATCTTTATAACAAAAAGAAATGAGTTAAAAGTTTGTTATGATAAATATAGATAATTTATTATTTCTTTTTCTTGAAACGTTTGAAGCAAAACAAACATACACTTTCTATTTCAAAATATTCATTTGCTTCACGGTTTATCTTTCGAAAAAGTTGTGCCTATACCTAATATTTAAATTATTACAAAGGGCCAAATTCAAAATTTGCCATGGGCGCTATTTTGCATAGATATGCCACTGCTAAATCTCTAATCTATCTAGCAAGATTGCATTAACGGCTACAGGGTAAAGTTGTACAGAAAACGATGCTTCCGGGATTATTATTTATTGAAATTTCTGGTACAATATTAGTCACCATTAACTGCCCTTAGCCGGACATGTGGCCTAGTGGGTAGAGCGCTCGCTTCGTGTCCGGTAGGTCGTGGTTCGGCGTGGTTCGAATTTCGGCCTGGTCGCACCAAGACCTTAAAAATTGGAACTTACTTCAGTCTGGCCAAGCGCTCGGCATAAAGACTGTAGCAGGGAAACTCTCCAATGCGGATGCAATCTTCGTCGGAGTCCGGTCGTGTTGCCTCTTGCCTTCCCATGGAACAACTTCGTCGAAGACCAAGTGCGTGCGGTCGAGAAATGGGAGATCTCTTCAACACCCTAAACAAATGTCTGCCCCGGCGATCGTCGATGGCACTCGAAGGACAATTGCTGTGTTGTTGTTACTGTGTGTGCAGTGCTCGCAATTGCGTTGTGTAAGAACTTTCCGCTAATGTTCTCGTGTCTTCACCGTTCTGTGTAAGAAACTTTCCGCAAATGTTCTCGTCTTCACATGGCATGGGCCATGTATGTATGTAACTGCCTGGGCAAGCAGCAGCAAAAAGAAAAACAAAGTTTGTTCTAGGTTTGCAAGAAGGATAATCTGCATGAGACAATTTCTTAAACGTTTTAAGGCTTCAGATGCTTGCAACTGCGCAAATGGAACCAAATCTTTACCGTTTTGTACAGATTTTTAGGCAAATTTTTCTTTTGATTCCTTTCCGTCCTATAACACACTTGCATTTTTACAGAATACTTGAAAGCAAGAGTGAAAAATATCCCAAGGGGAGCATTATATTGCACCACGGGGGTTGGCAAACTGTGTGTAAAGTCAAGGACAACAGCGAAACTATCTGGTACGCTTGCGACAAGCTTCTTCCTCCCAATCAGCCCGTTACAGTTGCTGTTGGAGCTATGGGCATGCCTGGGTGAGAGATCGAGCTGGCCATGTGAAACAGTCGAGTTTTTATTCATTTACAATTAAGTTGCTTGCAAGAGATGGATGTAAGAAAAGAATGTATGGTAAGCCTGTGAACCATGTTTCGTTCTCACAACTTTCATCGAGGACTAAAAATGTCGAGTATTTGTGTTTTTCTTGAACAACCGTTCGTAATTACACATTGTTGATATTTGAATACGTAAATAAACTGCACTGTGGATAGTTGGATTTTTATCAACACCGTTGCAATGAGGAGCCTGTACACACTACACACACACGCAACTAACGATTTTAATTGATGAGTGCTCCCTGTGTGTTATATAAGGTTGATACTTCAAAATCGTCCAGCAGATATATCGACATGAAAAAAACTAGCTGCTGAACCAAGAAACAAATAGTCAAACTTAACTTGAAAGAAACTTTAAAACTGAAAGCATCATGTAAGCTGTTTTTATTAATAAAAGTAAAGAGACTATATACCACACTGGAAAAGACTAACTTAGTAGGTGATCTTGCAGCCTCATTTTTGAGTTACAATATAGTTTCCAAAAATAAAATTTTCTTTCGGTAGAACGTTTTCACACGTTAAAAGCACGCGTTGTCTATAAGCTGCAAACACACAACACGGGATAATACAAAGTAAGGCTTGTATGTATTTCCCACAAACTTTGGAGTTGCAAGTTGCAACCCAAGTGCATTTTTTCATATATGATTGAATGCGTACATTGTTTTCCAGTTAGGGAATCCGCAGGAGAGCTGCAAATGTGAATGATTGCATTACGTACTATTTTCTGCAGGCTGACGGCATATATGGGATTTTTGCAAATATGCCAACCAAAAGAGGGAGAGACCGTTTTTGTAAACGGTTGCGCTGGAGCTGTGGGAAACCTGGTGGGGCAGATTGCAAAATTAAAGGTGATGGTTTTCCCTAAGTTTGCTTCTTTGCGATTTTCTCCTCGATAAAACGACTCGAAATATGCACCCAGCCGACAACACACAACACTGCTGGATCGCACACAAGTGGTGCAGTGTGTATTAGTGGAGTGCTTTTCGGAAAGTGGCTATACCGCCCAAGATTGATTATATACAATTAAAAGATTTTGCAAAATGTTAAGAGGTTGATATAATTAATCGTCTCAATGCGTGAAATCTCTCTTTCTGGCAGCAGTGGCTTGATGCAGTTCTAGCAGATATAACCAATTTCTGCAAACGATGTTGCTCACTTTTTAAATAACATTTTTGAAAATTTGTTACTTTTGAATTTGGAGAATGTTTCCTTGGGCACGTACATAACATCCCTGCTTTATGCTAACACGTCAAGAAAAGAAAACATTCAGTCTTCATTATCTAAAGGACATTTGAAGTTGGCGTAAGCAGTTTCACGACTGTTTTTGCCCACTGCAAAATTTGCTTGCTACTGCAGTTCTGCAACCAAGGATTTGTGACAAACCCTTGTCTTCGATCTTTTGGAAATGAATTGATAAAACTAGCCTTAATCGTCAATGCAGTAACAATGCAGAAAGATTGTCATGATGTCTCCAAATCAAATTGATACAACCGAAAGTTGTGTTTTCCGTATTTAATTTACGTTTCATTGGACTTCCACGTTCTAACAAAACCATAGCATTAAGGCCAAGCTTTTTTTTCATTGCTGATGTGGTCATAATACGTCAGAAGTGGAGTTTGTGTGAACTTCAAGAACTGAGCAACTAGAAAATTAGTAATATGGAAACATTTGCGAAAAATTGGTTTGTTTCATAAGATGAGCATTGTATAGTACAAGCCTAAGTAAGAACGAGCGTGTTTTAAAACTTAACTCATCTGCTACACTAATGCTAACCGTGCAAGCAAAGCTCCGCTACGTACCTTCTTTGGAAAATAAATACTTTTCATCTCATAACAACAGTGCATTTATTGCTAACCGTTGTGAGTTTATATCTTAGGTAAACTGCTACAGCACATGAAAATGTAACTTCTGCTAAGGATTTAAACGGGGACTTCATAACGTTCTGGTATGAAAAAAACTTTGTTTCTTAAGTCTTTCATCTGCTCTTACAAATATAATTTTTAGGCTTTGAAATCGCGAACTTTTGCACAAGCGTGTTAGCTCAAATGCTTGTACTGGTACATTTGGCTATGTTCACGTTTTGACACCAGGGTTGCAAAGTGATAGGATGCTGCGGGACTGATAGTAAAGTGGAATTCGCTAAGTCGACAGGCTTCGACGTCGTATTCAATTACAAGACAGTCAGCTCGTGGAAAGAAGAGATTGCCAAAGCTGCCCCGAAAGGCATCGACTGCTTCTTTGATAACGTGAGAACGCTATATATTTTGTGCTCCTTCACATAATCGAAAATAGTTCTGTTTCAATTGTATTATTGAGCAGAATACCATAATCTCTTTATTAAACGTGCGTCGGGAATTCTCTACCGTGCGGGTAGTTTGCAGCTGACAGTGTAGTTGCAAACAGTGCTGGTGACTTGACATCATGAACCATCTCTATACCAATAATATCACTTGCTGAAGTGAGTGAAATCTCAATCATGAGTTTGCTACCATGCATTTTGTATTTTACTGCATCGAAAAGATCTTTAGGTAAAGTGTACTTGCTGACAAAAATCTCATATACAAAGGCAAATGTTTTTTGGATGATAACAGAGCAATTATTTCCCTGTTGGCTTCTTTTCCGTAACAAGGGGTGTTTCCACGATACGTGCATCAACTCGTGCCACACGAATACTTAAAATAAAATATCATACAGAAGCAGCAACAACATCCGCACACAACCAGCTTTGCAAAACAAGCCGCACCGTATTACAGGCAAAGCGTACACAGAAAATTCAAATTTTTCCATTATAAACAAGGCATTTTCGTAGCTACTTGAAAGCATGCTGTCCTTTGAATAAAACTGTTTTTAGCTTATAATAAGGTGGCTTCAGTTTTTCAACTTCAAAAATTGTTTTTCTGCTTGCTTTTATTGAAAAACAGTATATGATGGTTGATAAAGCAATGAAAATTGAATTTTAGGTTGGCGGTCAGATGTCTTCCGATGTGTTGTATTCGATGAATTCTGGGGGAAGAGTCGCTGTATGCGGCTCAATATCTTCTTACAATAGTACAGAGCAACCAAAAGGTAATGCTTTTGACTTGATGTTGTCGAATAGCGTACAGCAGATGCTGCCAAACTAAAAATTACCAACAGCATGCAGACCTTGAGCGTGCAGTTTCTCTGACAGAACAGCTCAATGTGATGGGTTGAACTCTGACACGTATTATCAGCACGAAGACTCAAGGCGAAAACTTAAATTTCTTCGGAGGGTGTAAACTTGGCAACGTAGGCTGTGAAAAAACTTTGACAGTATTTTTTCTACCCAAGTCAAACTTACAGAACATTGTTGTTGAAAGTCAAATGAACAAAAAGTATTGACACACATTTAAAATAAAACAATGCTTTACTTATAATCAGTAGCGTAGTCAGCCCAAAATTTTGGGGGATCCAAATATTTTGAATTTGAGCAAGCAACAGTGCATATTTGGTTGGGACGTCGCGTCTCGAAGCATAAAATGACAAGATATGCTAGAAATTTGGAGGGGCCCGCGGCCCTTTTTGCCTCCTCCCCTCACTAAGACTATGTTTAAAATTACAAAATTCAGGCGTCTACCGCCGCCCAATCTTTGAGTTAAAATTTAATTAAGAAAACCTGAACATTTTACTTTCAACAAAACTCTTCGCATTTATTCTGTGCCATTCATTATTCTGTACCGTTACCAGAGTGTTGGACTTATAAAGTGAAATAAAACATGGTAGAGCTCAATGTTTTGAGTGGTAAGAGCAAAATTATACCAAGGTTTGTTGCGACGCAGGCTTGCAAACGTTGTCAAATATACCTCTGTTTTGCAGATATATTTTTATAAACTTGCATCAAAATGGATGTAGAACTGTTCGGTATTGTGGTTGGTTGTATTATCGCTGTTTTCATTGGGTAAAGAAGTGAAAATAATCAGATATCAACATCATTGAATTAAATGACTGACTCTGCTCGAAATAACTATGAACAATCTTGACAACATTGAACTAAGAACAGATTTCTCATTTTGTCTCATCAACGTCAATACCACGACGGAGCACAATCGTGTTTTACAGCTGCCATTGTTCAACCAGCTGTGGTTGGAAAACAACTGAAGGTAGAGGGTTTTCTCGTTCCTCAGTACAGAGATAAATTTCCAGAAGGCCTGAAAGATATGGCCACGTGGATTGCTCAGGTAAATGTTTCATTTTTTCTGTCCAAGGACTTAAATGGCAGACAAGGATTGTGGTAGCAACCTTAATTGGAATGTTTACTGGACGTTTGTACAGAAATTTTAGAAATTTTGAACCCAAAACACGTGCGATTTAATTGGCGATGGACAATGCAGTTTTTGCGTTTGTCCTTGTTACCCTTTGCGCATAAGCTGGATGCACTTTCTGTGGACCTGCTAATTATAAAGCGTCGTGTTTCATTTATACAGATAAATGGACGCTGCTGCGAATCCCACGTACTATTTACAACAAAGCGCATAAATTGCAAATTGTAAACGGTGGTATGGGTTTCTAACTCAGGACTGAAAACACTGTTGAAACCAAACTGAAAATACAGTCATTCTTTGATTCCACACCATCATCCATCTTTGTTGGAAAAGGCAAACTCATGTGTTTAAATATAGCATACAGATTCTTAACATGATCTTAGTTTTGTAGTGAGTTTAACTTGCATAAGACAAGGCTTTATATTCACCATGAACATGAAAATCTGGCGTTTGTCACCAAAGAAATGCATTGCGACGCAACTTCCTGCCCAACCCTGAATTGAAACTTTTGGGGGTCAAGTTGCCATCGCATACGCGCGGGCAGCAACTTTAACCCCAAAACTTGGTTTTTGGTTATATACAAATTACATGATCGGTTGTGTCGTTGCTTTGACAGTAAATGTCGCATTCGACACTTAGCGCAGCAAACTACTTGCGCATGAAACTTGTAACTGCAGGTGCATGAGGTAGATGTCTGTACGGTGGATCAACACAAGGGCGCAATTTTTTTGTAAAATGTGGGGGGACAGTTTAGTGTGAAATCAATGGAATCATCGGGTGGATGCAGAAGTAAAGTTTTATAAATACAGATTTCCAATCTTGTTTAGAGAGGTGTTTTAAAAGCAAGACTAATCACGCTAATACATCAATTGGGTTTTATCAGAGCTGTCAGTTGGATTGCACAAAATGCTGAATCGCATTGGTCGCATGTGCATATCACTCGTATAGTAGAAAACATCAGTTTTCACGCATTTTATAAGAGGTGCGATTTACAGCGCGATTTGAAGTCTTGTTCAAATTGCTTAACGTTACAAAGACGATAGACATTTTTATTGCACATCCCGCTCTTTGTAAAATCTACAAATCTTTTCAATGCTCCTGCGCATCATGCCTGCAGCCCCACCCCTATCAAAATCTCAATCGATATCCTCTTACCAGGTGGTGGATGCATCCTTTCAATCTCCCCTTGTTGGGCCCTGCATACATACCCATTTAGCCTACAATGTAATTTCTGCATACCTGATCGTTTGGTGACTGTTGTTTTGTGACTTTTTTATGTGATGCAACTTAGCTCACTCTTTCCACAATCAGTTTTTCAGGTTGAACATCAGATTTTAATGGATGAACTTAATGTCAAAGTTTAATTCTAAGAGTTCTACTTGCATAACGACACGAAGATAGATTTGAGATTAAACAGAAATACAAACGCACAACGGTGAATTGGTAAAAATGTAGCCCAAAGTTTCACCTGATCAACACGAAAAGAATGTCCAGAAAAACTAGGTGTGATCAGGTATTAAGTTTTTTGGGGGAAATACATTTTCAAGGGGACAAGATTTTTTACTATATGTTTAAAAAAAATTGTCTGGGCACAATAAAATTGGGGAGCACGGCCCTTGAATGACCCCTTGGCTACGGGCCTGCCTGTAAAGCAAAAGTTATGTTTATGGTTTAACTCAAGTAAATCAGATGACTTACGAACCAATGCATTCAGCACCAGCACAAAGTGTAAGAGTCACGAAAAAATACATTTTGGTTTTGTTGGTCACCATTGTCGCGACATTACAAGAAGTGAAGATAAATGTATATTTTATCTTTGATTCCTAGTCAAGTCCTTATGTTTTGAGCTATAGGTCAATATATAGCTAGGTAAATAGTTCTCCAACGTTTTGATTAAAATCCTATTTACTGATGGTTGAAGACAGGCTTTTGCAAAACTGCCCATCCTTAAACTAAGTCTCCACAACAGTGCTACTTTTGTCTTCGGCAAAAGCTTTGCAGATATTTGCCCGAAAATTTAATATCTAATAGTGTACACACTTATTGTAGGTTGACCAGACGTCCTGTTGTACCCGGGACAGACCCAGTTTAAAGGCTTTGTCCCGGCGTCCCGGTTGGTCAACCAAAAGGTCACGGATAGGCATTCAGTCAGGCAGCATAGCCCTACACTAATGTTAGCGTGCTGTGATTAGTCTGTTTAACCAACTTGCTGAAGAATGATGCGCGATCTTGTGTCGTTGTTTCAGATGTAAAGGTAATTGATACGTCAAAGAACCGTCGCCAGAATGTCTTCACTAGGGGGGCTTTACGTTCGTGTGGGGGGGCTTTACGTGTGTGCCGGGGGGGCTTGATGTTAAAAATTTGATAAAAACTCCAATGATTCATAGTGTTTCATATTTCGCTTTGGGGGGGGCTTGGTACTTTATTTGGGGGCGCTAAGCCCACCAAAGCCCTCCCGTGGCGACAGGACTGATACGTCACTGTAGTGGGTAACTGGTCCAGTAATGGGTTGATTGTTAGCGCATTGGCTAGTTCAGTAAAGTTGGCTAGTAGGAGGGGCTTTCTTTTTGCAATTATAGGTTATTGAAAGGATTTAGTTCGTACCAGAACTTTTTTGATTTTCTTCTAAGGCTCGTTGTTCTGAAGCGTCCCGGTTTTTAATCACAAAAATATGGTATGCCTATATACACTAGCATCGTTAAAAATTACGCTTTCTGTTTCTGAATACGTGACAACAAACGTTACAGCAAAACCAGATACATTTCTACGCGAACCAAATCCATGCTATACTGTGGCCTTTCACATGTACAGCTGTAAAACTATCACTGTTTCAAGAAAATAACCTTTCTAACAGTAAATTACACAGGGCAAAATGTCGGACAGATTCTTTCGCGGTCTTTAGAAACTTGAAAAATGCTGAATATCATTTTATTGAAGTTAGAATTGATAAACTAGTAGAATCCAGTGATACCACACCAAACTCTGTTTCAACATCAACTTGGCTATGTGTAACATCTAACACGAAATGCACATCACGCAAAACGTGGCAAAGGTCACTTTTATTTTTGGAACTTCTCCAAATACAAAACCTGAAGAGAGGGGACATGGCATATTATATCCCCCCCACCTGAAAAAGTTTGGGGGACACGTCCCCCGTGTCCCCCACCAAATTGCGCCCATGGGTTAGCATAGTTTTAAGAGAAGAGCTGACACTACTTCAATTCGTTCCTCCATGCAAAAATATATGTAGCCGACTCAACTGTTGCAAGTATTCAACAATTGCCTAAGCTCCTAGTCTTCTACCAATAAACAATTGCAAAATTGCAAGTTTCATGCTTTTCTTTCGCCCAGTTTTTCAGGTCCTTCTAAGCTAGGGGAACTATTTATCTTGGTATACATTGAAAAGACAACGTTTCTTCCCATGGTAGTTCGTGAAAATTTTCTCATGGCTGCACACTATTAGGACAATATTAGGAAAAGAACTTCACTCTGTTTTTCTGGAAATAACCCCTATTTCTGGCGTTTTGCAAAGTGCTTCCAGGACTAGTGCAATCTTTAATATTGCTTTTTGTCCAATGTGTTTTTCGCCATGGGAAGGCCATTGTTTTCACGGACCTACGATTCGCCCATCTTTGCATAATCAGTTGTCCATTTTCTGTCGAACACAAACCTAAAATTTACAATTGCCGAATATCGTTTTCTGGTAGAAAGCCCTAACCTACGTTAACCTGCATAAGCTACAGATTTACACCGCCTAATTAGCTGCGATGATGCAAATGGCATTTTCCGGCACAAATGAACAGACAGTGAAATTCCTGCCCAATCGCGCACCTAGCCTTCGGATGAAAATTTTTACCAAGATTGCAATGTTAAGGTCGTGAGCTGAGTTGCCAGTTCCTCTTAACGAAATTAACATTGCAGCACAAAAAGTGCCAGCAACAACCTAAACTACCTCGCAACAATTTTTTATGTGACGGAAGTTTTTTCCTCGTACGCAACGTTTTTGCGAGCACATCTCAACAGTTTATAATGTGCTCGATCCAAGCTCCTTGGGGATGAATCACTGTGGCTACTCGCACGTTGAAGTTTGTAATAACCCTGTCCAACATCTCGTTGAAATTTTCCTAATCTCCCTTTAAATGTTATTCTTGAGCGCATCTTTAGTTTGGGGTTTGTTAGCATAGACCCTGTCTTTTAGATATCCCCACATAATGTAATCCAACGGCGATAGGTCTGGAGAATGTGTAGGTCAAAGGTGGTCCTTACGATGGAATATGAGCCTGTCTCCAGGGAAGTAACAATAGAAGTATTCGAGTGAAGCATTGGAACAATGCGGTGTTTCACCGTGATCATAAATCACAGTGTTCACGTCCATTCCTGTCTTGATTCCATCTCAGTGCAGGAATGAATTTTCTTCTCATATGTTCAGTATATTTCTCGGTGTTCAGTTTTCGAACGTCCATCAACATCCTCGAACCAGTGTGGTCCCGTAACGCCATCACGATGCAACGCGCACTAAGCAATAACTTTCTCCACACTAAGTGGGTGAAGCTGAGCCTGAGCACAAAAGCGCATATGCTGTTTGTTCAAGTGACCACAACGGTAGAAATTTGCCTTGTCGTTGAAAGAAATGTATGTCCAAGAATCGAGGTGGTCTTCAATTCGCTGACTGATGGTTTACCCAAAGGCATGACTCTTAGTCTAATTTGCATCAATCTGAAGTCCTAAAATCTGTAACTGATACGAGAGCAGGTGAAGATTCTGGTGCATTATGCGCATAACTAAACTCCTTCAAAGATATGCCTTCTAGGGCAAACGTCTTGTAGATTTCCTTGGAGACTGCTGTAAACATTGTCTAACAGCCAGGGGCGGATCCAGCCCATAAGTTTAGGGGGGGTGATTGCAGTAATATTTGGCAGTCAAGTTTCTTTCCAAATTGTACAAAATCATGGTGAAAAAAGTTACTTTCGTAGGTTTTAGGGGGGGGATCGCCCCAATCGCCCTCCCTGGATCCTCCCCGCTAACAGCCACGATGTGATTATCGGTTCTGACTTCACTTCAGGTTTTCCTGAATTCGTCCAAGAGGCGCTTTATTTTGAGCCTGGTTAGAACGTTTCCGCCTGGAAAGTTTCTCCGAAATTGTCATTGAGTTTGAACACCTGATTTCGTCGCGAAGTAGACCTCTACAATCTTGATCCTCTCCTGCATGGATTATCTTGCAGTTTAATCGATTGAAGGTTGGAAATAAAACTTTGGAGCTCTAACTGTGATTTGCTTGGTAAACAAAAACTTGGGTTAATTTGATATGAAATGATAGCGATAATAAAATGGATACATCCTTTTGCACGGTATGGGACTATTTGGCTCCGCCGTTTTGGCGACGGCTATTTACCCTCGGCCATTTAACGCTGAGCTGTTTTGGCGCAAGCGCTTATCTGCTTGATTACTAATACACACACGTCATTGTCTTTAGAAAAGCGTGTTTTTCATCTTGCTCGGATATTTTCAAGAAGGCAACTCTTTTTTTTAAAGAAGGCAACAAAAGTTGTGCGCTGGTTTTCAGATGAGATTGAATCTATTTCTGTGTTTTAGGACTTTAAGGAAATGCTTTTCTTAACATTAAAAAGCATTCCTTTCATTTTCGCGTATAGCCAGTAACGTCAATGGCTGAGAATCTTCTTAGCAAGAGGGATAAACCAAAGTTTTCCCACGAGCGATATCTGTACGTGTTTGATAAACCCAGCAAAAATGACCCATTGCTACTGTTTTGAAGAAGCGAATTGAAAATCGAATGTAACATTTACACATCGCAAAACATTTAGACTAACGCGGACTGGCACCACTTGAATATTTGCGAGGTTTAGCTTACAATTTCGATATAAATTCAAGTTTTATCCATTTTCATTACACACACTTGTCAGTCTGGCGCCAAAACAGCTCAGCGCCAAAAGAGCTCGGCGCCAAATGGCCGGTGCCAAACATTCGTCGCCAAAACGGCGGCGCCAAAAAGTACCCGATCCTTTTTGCATCACCTTGCAGCATTAATTTTGTTTGCTTTATTTCATCTGTGTTTGTTTTTTATTGTCTTTTTTCAGAAAAAATACTCTTCATTTACACATGTAATTTATTTATATTGATTTTTATAATCCCACGTTGAAAAGCAATGCCACTGAAGGTCAAATTATTTCCTAGCTTCAAGTTTTCTTATCAATATATTTTGCACCCTAAATTTTAGGTAAAGCGCTTATTTTCAGTCTGTCAGAATATTGTTGATCGAACAAATTTGTTCTAATTCGCCCGATTTTAAAAATAATCTTGAGAACGTCACACGACACCTGATAAAGCACTCTGCAGCTTCAGACTCGATCAAATTAGGAGAGATAACAACCCCCATGACATACACTATGTAGGTTTGGAATTCAAGCTTCTTAGGTGGAAAAATTAGTGCAGATTGCAGTGTTTTTTTACACTAAACTATTACATGACAAAACGTTTTTCTATTCCTGAAGCAGCGCCATATGTTTCATTTAAAATTGCTTTAAACGTGTTTATTGCGCAGAAACTAGGAAGTAGAACTAGGTTCAAAAGTATGAGAGCGCTTCATGCTCTGTTGAATATGTCGGGGATATTCAGGAGCAAGTAAAAAAGCAACTGGCATGAGTATAGGTCAGTGCTTCCCATACTCGGGTTCCCTGGGTGAAGCAGAAGTACACAGTTAAGTTACAGCCTAATACGTTATCTCAATGCTCAACAACATTTTGATATCAGGTAAGGATATTGGTGGAGCTGACGAGGGGCAGGGGGGGGCAACCCCCCGGCAAGCTAAATGTGAAAACTGGGCCACCTTTGGCTTACATTTTGATATTTAGTATTATTTTTGTTTTCAGTAGGTTGCTGTGTTTTGGCGCTTTTCGGGTTATTTCGGTTTTGTTTTAGTATAGACATCCACATCATGCGGATTCACTATCATTTATTAACTTTTTTTCTGAATGTTGGCTAGTGGCCCGCTACGGTGGCTAGTGGGCCCCCTTCAGCTAATTTTTCTCCCCCAGGCTCAAACTTCTAGTTACGCCACTGGGTAAGGCAAGCAACAGTTGCAGTACTAGGATGATTTGTGTCCGGTGATGCCGAACCTGAAATCAGAATTTTCCCATGGCGTCAGGTTTTCAAGATAATGTATTCTCATAGTCGAAAGAACTTGTGAATTGGGTGTCCACTGGTATAGGCTATGCATAATCGTTTAATATTCGGTTGTGTGTATCTGTTCCACAGTTGACAGGCATGCGTTGAGTGCAGTCGAAACAAAATAAGCAACTGAGCGTAGGTGCCTTTGAACTTGTTCATTGTACAGCAAGGTGTGTTTGATGGTGTGTAGCTTGTCACATTTTTAGTGAGACCAATATGCTATTACTTTTTTCAGCAGGGTGTACATGATCTGCCTTTTCAAAAACATCGTAAATTTCAATTTAACTTCCTTATTTTTGTTTTCAGGGAAAGGTAACTGTCAAGGAAACCGTCACCGAAGGGTTCGAAAACCTCCCCAAAGCTTTCATTGGAATGCTGACAGGAGAAAATACCGGAAAAGCTGTTGTCAAAGTGTAGACATTGCTTGAGTGCAAAATGAGATTTCCAACTAATTGGGTGTGCGAAACATCGGTTATGCTTCAATGAAACCCGATAAATGAAACATTGGTGCTTGTGCCGTTAAGAATAATGCAACAAAGGCAAACATGGTAATTGTTAGTAAGTTTTAAACAAACGTAAAATTATAAAACTAAGAGATATTTTCATAAACTGGACAAAAATAAATTTACTTTCTGACAGCGACTGTCAATTGCGCAACCAGGTGCAGCTGCGACCAAGATAAATACTTTTTCGGCGCACCCACGAGAAACTCTACCTTAGCATAACATCAAGGAGGCCTACACTAATCTAAAAATCCAAATTTTTTTTTGAGTTTCTGCTTTACAAATTTTGTCCAAAATATTCTCGTACTTTCCTGTTCTCTCGTGAAAATATTTGAATGGCTAACAGTAAGTCGGCGATTAGCTCAGTGGTAGAGTGTCCGCCTCTCAACTGGAAGGTTGGGTATTCGATCCACGGCCACTGAGTAACTCGCTGTAGCGCTCCTTGGGCAAGAGCGTTCACCGCAACCGCCCCGACAAAAAGCAGAAATCAGGCTTCGGCTGCCGCTATCCGTCGCATTGCATGCGATCACAAACAAAAGTCATTTTGCATGCGATCAATAACAAACAAAAAGTCATTTTAAAGGCCCCATCGAAACGGCTTGAACCATCGGCTCTGAAACACGACTCTTTCTGTTGCTTATTCCACAGACTAATTCCACAGACTAAGCAAAGCGTTTTCTTAGCTCCACATGTAATCTGCACGTATAGCAACGCATAAAAATCAAGAATCTCAGAACTTGACATGCTTCAATTCTCATAAGGTGTAAACCCATGCACTCTGATGCAGCTGTCGCGAAATAGCCTGCAGTAGTTGAAAGGCACAGGAGGGTGAATCAGACATTTGTTGGTACCGCCATTTGTTGGTACCGAACCAGACATTTGTTGGTATTTTTATGAAAAGGGCGCCATTCAACGGGTCCCACAGATGTGTAAGGGGCCAGTTGCCCGAAACTTTCCCCCTGGGTCCGCCACTGGTCTTGAGCTGGGCTTTCATATTGCCATTTCGGGTGTAGCAAGTGGTAAATGTATCACAACAGGATTTTTGCATGTACTTCAGAAGTTTGTGCCGAAGAGGTGTGAGATCCTTACAAACAAAGACGTGCTGTCTGCCTTCGATATTTTTGAGATTCCTTGTGTTAGTAAGAAACTTATTTCTTTTTTGTATGACACAAACCTGGCAATGATTAGGCATGAATTCTTGTTTCTCTTTTGTTGTCATAGAGGATGTAGGGTACTCTCTGTATATCATTAGGTTAGAGATCAATTTCGAGCTCATCTGCTGTTGAGAACAAGACATTTTCCCGTCATCACTGTCTTCTTTATCTTCTTCTTCACCATAAATAAGAATATTTTCTCTTCTTATGTATTGTTCTTGTCAGCCAAGTTGAAAGACAATCAGATTTGTCGCTAGATGTTGTCACTTTACCCGAAGAGAAGATTCAGGAGAAAGCAACGCGGATAAAAGCGATGCTATCGAATAGGAACTGCTTGCTTCGAAAGAGAAATTGAGTTGTGCAGATGAGATTAAAAACCTGACAGATTCTTTTGCTACAAATGATCCTACTGCTTCTGCAACATCTAACAGCGATCAGCTAGCGGTAAGTTTGAATTGAAGCACAGCTGATAGAACTGCAGCAGTAGAGACAACAAAAGAAAACAGAACTAAATGGATGTTTATGAATCGTGATTCCGAAGACAGAGGAAGATGAGCTACACACAATCTGCTCGCAAAACGATCGGATCGATCCAGGTAGTATGAATGTGAAGCTGGGTACATAGCTATGCACAATACACTGAACATCGTATCACGGTTCATCTGGAACGCTTGTACAATACCTACAATGGAGTCAGAAGTCCGCGCTCTAATGCCAAAGTCATTGATATATTGAAAAAAGATTTGCCACTGTTATGTAACGACTAATATGAAAGCATTCCCGCATTTCTAGCCGATAATTAACTCAACCAAAACATATGTTAAATTAGACAACTTGCAGGCCCTGCCATGAACGAAGCTACACCACCAGCTCGTATCTTGTTGCAGTTGAGTTTTGACAGCTTACTGCGTGTAATTACGATACATCATAGTCAGTGGCGTAACTGACAGAGGCAGAGGGGCAAATTGCCCCCTTGGCAAGCTAAATGTAAAAACAGGTCTCCTACTTTACTTATATTTCGGTTTTAGCATTCCTTTGGTTTTCAGTAGTTTGTTGTTTTTGTGTGTTTTTCGGATTATTTTCCGGGGATTTAGGGTTTTAGTTTAGCTATCCACATCCGGATTCACTATAATTTCTCGTTTTTTTTCTGAGTGTTGGCTAGTGGACCTCGTATTGTGGTGGCCAATGAAACCCTCTTATCTGTAAGGGAAAATTTATGTTTTATTGGAACCTAAATTTCCTCATTTAGATACATCCGTAAAGTCACTACATGGGTTCGGGTCATAGATGTATCAAGGACGATGTTCACGAGTCAAAGCTCGCTTGATCTCCCTAAAGCTTCTGAATGACTAGCTAATTCTGTTAGAGGTTGCAGACTTAAAATAGGCAGTTATGTTATTTTCATATCATAGAAGATATGCACAATTAACACGTAAAAACTCGTCGCTTCATGCAAAACATGAAATAGTTCGAACTCTCTTTCAAATCAGAATCACAGACACAAGTAACTCAGCAAGTAACCGTTCTTACACTCCTGAAGTTTATTTTTTGTTTGATACCTAACTCAGAACCTTTTTACTAAGGTTGTAACTCCCGAAAGGGAAGAAACATATCTGATGAAACGGTATGTTATGTGTTTAATCGTGACTAGGGTTTTGCGGATTCAAAGAAGGAACTTAGGTTTAATTTCCGTATGTCTTATCACGTCTTTTGTTTTGTCACGATTGCAACTTCTTAAATCAAAACACTATCCAGTGTTTGCCAATATGTTTGTCTTATTTATAATCAAATTTAGGCTGGCCAATTTTGTTGCGCATTTCTGAGTGTCATAGTGTAACAAAGATCATCTCAGACAACGCCAATTTTGTTATACCGGGTAGCAGAGATTCCCTTGGACAATGCCAATTTTGTCACATAGGGTGACAGAGGTTCCCTCGGACAATGCCAATTTTGTCACACAGGGTGACAGAGGTTCCCTCGGTCAATGCCAATTTTGTTGACTATAAACAAGTCATTGACATTGTTTTTTTGTCTGAAGACTCAAGCTGAAGTCAAGCCTGGCGTACTTCGCGAGGGAGACATCAGCACTCACAACCAAACCGTTCGAGCTTTAGCAAGGCTGCAAGGCAGAGCTTCGTGAAGACTCAATCTACTCATCGTTACCAATGAACACAAAGGTGAAGTGAGCAGAACTTACAAACATCCGTTCGAGCTTGATGTCTGCAAGGCAGAGCTTCAATTTTGCTTCAAAGGTTAAACCAAACATGGCGTAGACCAGAGGAGGGCGGAGCCGTCAGGAAAGAACAAGTCTTTCAGGTGATGCTAGCAACACTCTGACCTGGGTCTGTGAGATCAGCCCTATTTATACTTTTCTTCAACCAGTCAGATTAAAGGGGCGTGGTTATCATTTCCTGCCGTTGCCCAGGAAACGACGCCATGTTTGTTTTATGTAAGGTCACATGATAGTTATGTAATCACCTGATAGGTGTTTGTTGTTACTGGAAAAATCCCTAATTAATCATTTACTGGTTCCTCCTAAAACATTACATCATAAGATTAATTGCTCATTGCTTCATGATTTTCGATGACATCATTTTAGGCTATTTTTCAGTACTTTTCCATGACATCATTCGTTCGTGGCTTCTTCAGTTTTGACTACAACGTCATTGGTTCATTGTTTGTTGACTTCATATGTTAGCCGTTTGTCAACGTCATTTATTCACAGTCTGTTTCTGTGATATTGTCATAACGTCATTGTTTGAATGTTCTTCATCTTTGTCAGATTTTTCAGAGTATTGTTTGCATGTCACGTTTTTCATGCTTGACTGGTTACAGCCTTTGGACTGGTTTTTCTTGTCTTTGTTGTTTGATTTCTTTGACATTGTTTCTTTTAATCGTATCAACATTCAACATGTACAGACCATTACTTTGTGTCTGCTACATATCCAAGTTTACCACCCTGGCTCAAACCTTTAGCTACGTCGCTGATTATAGCTATGTAAAATAAGAATGTGAAAAGGAGCACATTTTGACAGTTTTGAATGTCCTCGGAGATTATTTCATTGCTCATGAAAAAGTGTACACGTAGTCCACTCCAAAAACAGGACTTATGGTAGCCCTACTTATCAATGCTACTCATATGCGACCTATGCAAATCTGAGTAAGGTAGACGCAAAATCCGCCAGTAACGAGTAGAGATGTAAGCTAATGCGTTCCACGTGGCTTGGCCTTGCATTCAGGTTTACATTCAAATTGTTTTATAACGCAAGACGGTATCATTCACCTAGTTTTTGCAACACTGATAAAGGCCAAAGAATGACCGAAATGGAAGCTATCTGCTTCTTACTTCAAGTTGAAACCGATATTAGAGAGCTTGCTAGTCTGTCAATAATTTATATATTTCTTTGCGTGCATTTTCAGCAAGGTCATTTTGGAATTCAATGCATAGTTTTTCTTGTGCAAGCACTCCGTGAAAATGAAAATGCAAACAAACACAAACTCCAAATCCAAAAACGTTCTTATCATTTTCAAATCAGTGCAATCGCAGTGCATTCATGTATTTCGGCATTGACTGTTTTGCTATTTTTATCCAAGTGATTGTTTTTGAAAGTTGATCTGATTTATGCTACTCAGTTGTGCTTGGATCATATTTCATTAGATTGGGGCATTTTGAGTTACCTTGATGCAGAACAAATGATTTTCAAAAAACATTTTTTTCAATATTTCCGAAACGTAAAAATGTATTTTTGCGTCTGTACCGATGTGATGCGGACATATGTTGACCACACACCTAAGTTTTTCAGAAAGAGCCCACAGATCAAAAAATATGGTCCTGAATAAGAAAATCCGAGTCGGGTAACCACGCAGAAGCAGTAGGCTAAGCAAAAGCTCTAATTTCAGCCATGCAACCTAAACTGCAACAGACCAAGCTTCGTGGTTTTTCCTACTGATGCTTGCTTTATAAAACTTGTTGGAAATGAAAACCAGACAGGCCAAAGTTGCTTTTTTCTTCACACACATCTTTTCAAATACTATACATAGGCTATTATCAAATAGCCTGGTATATTTCCAGTTTGCATGTTTCATGCAAACGAAGAATGCAAGGCGTAAGCTACCTCATATCCGAGTATACTTCGCGATTTACTTATATTTGCTGCCTAAATTGCGTTGGAGTTCAAGCGCAAGGACCAAGGTATACAAAACAAGCAATATTTTCATTTGCACATCTTCCTTTGAATGTACACAGCAAGCATGTCGATATTCATCTACTTGGAGCACAGCCGTATCAGCCGCACTCCATACCCCCCAATCGGGGGGGCCCACGCTGTCACAGGGGCCGAAAATTCAGTCCCGTCACCACTTAGCCCCCCAGAAAATGCTTCGTTCCCCCAAATTGAAATATGAAGCACTAGAAATCAGTGAAGTTAGAGGGCCCTTTGAACGAAAAGTGCTCATGCATCACAGTTACTTTGGGCCCCTTTGAAAGCCAGGCATTTACATATTACAACTGCTGTTGGGGACCCCTTTGAAAGCAAAGTAGACCACTTATACATTACAGTTGCTGCTGGGCCCCTTTGAGGGCAAGGTACTTTACACATTACAGTTGTAAAGGAGGGTCGGAGGCAAGTGCCTCGCTTGCCTTCCCTTAAACACACCACTGTATATGGCCCTGACAATGATCTTATATGAGAATATGAAACCGATTCAACACGTTCTGCTTCATCCGATACGCGTACTTTCTCACCTGATGCGCGCATGTAAACACTGTAATGTAAAGTTATCTTTATATTATTGAACACATTGAAGTTGCTGATGGGTTTTATCACTTCAAAAAACACAGATATCGCGGACACACAGGCAGGGACCCGACAAGGGGTGGGGGCGGGGGGGCAATGCCCCGGGGCTGCACTTTTCGCGGGGCGGCACTTGTGGTGAAAAGAAG
>Ga0210059_1005739_pt1 | contig 19915 bp, 15 predicted proteins | sample Ectturendosymbi2_FD_188042 | JGI IMG/M metagenome (GOLD analysis project Ga0210059, IMG submission 188042) | Ecteinascidia turbinata endosymbiont from Florida, USA - Sample 2 (SPAdes) (version 2) | ecosystem: Host-associated > Tunicates > Ascidians > Unclassified | place: Key West, Florida... | reverse complement strand
GTACTTACATACCCGACACCGGTACCCACTCTTCTGGAATTGCCTTCCAAGAACAGCGTGCTGCGTACCGCTTAACCGCCTCCGCACCGGTGTCGGACGTTTCCGCTCCTGCTTGTACAAATGGGGTATGGTCTCCTCTGTGGCTTGTAAGTGTGGTGCAGAAGAACAAACCGTCGACCATGTTCTCCGCCAATGCTCAATCCATCGAACCACCATGGACTGCACGACCTGACTGTTCTAGATGATGAGACAATTGAATGGCTGCTCAGCACCTGTCCCGAGGTCTAGTACGGCCAAGCAGTGGCTTGAAGGAATTGGCTCAAACGGTGACGACGTAATATAATTAATAGAAAAATGGTTTTATGGGGAAAACTACGACTTGACTTTTTGGTGAGCCTTGACTTGATTGTGTGTATGAAGGGCTTTGTCCGCCCCTTGGTGACGGCCTGTGTTTCCCTATTACGTTGGTAAAACATTTGAAGTATGAATATCATAACCTTTACTTACCAATGAAACGCAACCATGGCCAGTCACCTATATGAAGCTTTTGTAAGTGGGCCAGTGGAGAGAAGGCCTTTTTCTCTAGTCTTGTCACTGGAAGGTTAAGTATTTCCAACGAAGTTAGTTTGGAAAGAGTGTGAAATGCATTCGTTGGTACTTCCTCCATTTTGTTTTCGCCTGTATTTCAAAAAATAAAAGTCACAATGTGCAACTTCGTAGTTGTAATAAATTACATTTTATTTATTCGCGGTCAGTAGTGACGCTTGCACGTAAAAAGAAACAGCCCAGTCGACCAGATATGTGGTGATCGGAGGTGAAACATCGGTTAGATTTTGAAGCTTTTGATCTGGTGACACCCGCATGTTGTGGAAAAGGTTTAATGATATTGTTACCTCTGTCTATAAACAGAAACCTGCCAAGGGTTTTGCGATTGGGTTTTGGTCAAAGTACGGCTAATTTCAATTTAATGTTGATTGCAGGTAACAATTTAATTTTCTAGTCCTTATATGACGAGATCAACGTGAACATCTTCAACATGTTTTCTCGTTTAAGAATATATTGTTAAACCATTTTATAGATCGCTTCAGATTTTGTCAAGACCTTTGATGGTTAAATGCGGAACAACCATAGTCCTTCAGCAGCGCACATCTTCACTGAACAAGTTCATCCGTTCACTTCCTGATGGTTTTGCATATATTCCTTTTTTATCCAATTCGTGACCCTACTGTTTGATAATGAGGGAATATGCAGCCGCTGTGGCGTTTTTTCTTGTTTGTTTTCTCCCAATATTCTAATGTGCACAAACTGACGTGTCGTGTCCTGCATATGCCTCAATGCGCGTATATCCGGGAATGTTTGTTGCGTGCTTGTGGTAACCCATCTTGTGACATGGATGTTGAGCCTTAGACGAAACAATCAATAAGCTAACTTCCTGCGGTCGTTGTTCTTGATTATGAGTGGCGTGCGTGGTGCCTGGAATTCTGCCCCACGTGACAATGCTGGTCGATTGGCAGGAATATGTATTAAACTTACAATTTGAGGAAACACCTGTTGCCTTTATTTTCATATAGATCCAGCGTGTGCATAAAAATCAAGTGAAGACATTGAAGGAGCGCCAACATGGTCGCATAGTTAATTAGCCTTGGGGCCTTAAACTGCAGTACAGGAAGAAAAAATCAACCCCACTAAGCTCCCTCATTTCGTAAGTGGTTGCGACGTTATGCGAACTCGTCTAATGGCCAAGCGCCTAATAAGCGGTTTAACTTCTATGAAACATCTAGAGAACAATATCTTTTGGATTTGTTTGGTTGAACTTTTATTTATATGCGATTGTTTACTACTTACCCAACGTGAGATTGGAAAGTGTGGTCAACCCTGAAAATGCTTCGGATGGGATGGTTTTGATGTTATTTCGCCACAGCTGAAGCACTCGCAAGCTGTCCAGGCCCTTGAATGCTCCGACAGCTATGCTGTCTATGTTGTTTCTGCTTAGATCCAATTCAGTCAAAGTTTCGAGGCCGCTTGAGGAAAAAAGGGTGCACTTCATTAAAATAGCTAGAGACACAACCGTAGATTTCAGGTGTTAGAAGATTACTTCATTCACGTACAGATGTTAACTATACACTGAAGTAAATGTTCGTAAGAAGTGCCGTGTACAAACTAATCCGTTAACGCTCTCTCTGGATTACAACATAAGAGGAATCCGTTGCCTTCCTCCAATAAATAGCGTACTCGTTAACGTGAGCAGCTATGTGGTTATGCGTATCGCTCTCGTGTGCATTTTTGGCTTTGGCCATGTAAAACAGTCATTCGGTGGTCTAACATACATTATGCTTGTAGAATGCTTGGTCATTTGAGTTGTACGAAGATACTGTAGTACCTAGCAAGACTATTTTCTGCAGTTTTATCAGACTACTCCCCGCCAAACTGTTTGTTATTAGTCTTCGTGTCTTATCACTTCAGATAGAGTTGGAAGACAGCTATGTCTTCACATCACATATATTCACTTGTGAAATTAAGTCTTTTTTTAATCGTGTTTATGTCAGTGTTGTTTCGCTTTGCTCCCTCTTAGTGTCAATTGGTGCCAAACAGCATTCTCGAAAAGCACGAGCATTCTTTGCAGGTCTCACTGTTATAAGTAGCTTCACGTCTGCTTGCACGCACGTTGCGAAATCAAATTCACAGGTAGAGCACGTGACTGTTGTTGGGTTGGATTTCTTTTGCACACTTTACCTGAAAGCGCCTCTTTCTAGAGACTGAAGTTCGTTGCCAGATAGCCACAGATACTGCAGGTTCGCAAACCCCTGGAAGCTTCCTGGAGGTATGGACGTAATTTGATTGTCATACAAAATCAGTGATTCCAGAGATGCTTTCAGATCCTCTTCAGCGTTGGACAAAGAGCTTAAATTCCGGATTTGATTCCTTGAGAGACCAAGCATCTTCGTCCCGACTGGTAATGGCCAAGGAATTGTATACAGCCCTTTGTCAATGCACATGGCGAACCTTTCAACATTGTCGCACATACACACTGGAGGGCAGTGCCTGACGGTTTCTTGCGCACCAGTGTAACTAACCGGTGAAAATACCGCCAACAGACAAAGCAAAATGTTCCTTTTTGACATCTTGCTCAAATCCTATCATAACTAAACACCTCTTTCCGTAGCTGCTTTCTACAGGAACGTTATTAACAAGGCTTAGAATCGTCAAAGGCTGCGAAGTAGCACGTAACGTAGGTAAGGTGCAGAAGAGAACACGTACAGGTTTCGAATCATATGGTCAGGTAAAAAAGAATGCCGAAACAGTGGTGAAGACGACGGAGTTCGTAGGGAACAATGTGAAAAGTGATTTACTCGACGTGCTAAAGAGTTAAATTATCGCGGTATAGTACTAAGCACTTACCGAAAGCTGACTCGCAACACAACAAGACAGACATTTTTCACCCAAAAAACACCATAGGATTGCATATTTATCTGTACTTATTATTTATGAAAGCCAGGTGTCATGGCCTTTTGGAACATTATTAGCTAAGAAATAAGTTGTCGACTCGGATATTGATTTCGGGTGCGACGAAAAAACACTGCGGAAGGCAAAAGGCGTCTTAAGAACCTGAAATAACATTTCCCGAGCGCGATTGCTAGACTGAGCAAGATGGTGTACGAATTAACTTCTATATTGCGTTTGGATGTAGTTGAGTACATTTCCAGGGAAACGTAATTTGTAGTAGAACCCTTGAAATTGATGTTTCGGATATATTGCAGTGGATTGCTGTAAAATGCATTGATCAAAACATATAAGCCCATGACGTTGTTATTTCATTTTCGAGGTTTCTTTGCACTTCCCGCTCCATTATACTTATTGGCAATGAGGCAGCTTGACAATAGCTCATGCTAGAGATGGCACGGGCCAGCACTTTTGCAGCCCGGCCCGCCCGGAGCTAACAAGAAACCGCCCGGCCCGTTTATGCTAAACTACAACTTATTTTCTGGCCTGGACCGGCCCGTGGCCCGTAATATAAAGTAGGCAGTGTCTATTTTGCCGCCAAGATGGCAGCGCCAACAGGCTTGGCAGAAACAAAGTAGACATAAAAGATAAACCCTAAACCTAACCTTAACTGTAGCCCTAACCTAACCCTAATGCTAACCCAATACCCTAACCCTAAGCCCTAACGCAAAGCTTAAATTTTTGAAAAAATAACAAAAAGGGAAGTCGCCAAGGTGAGAGTCGAACCGAAAAGCAATGGCATACAAGACTTGATGCATAACCACTATGCTACGAGCGGCACGCCAACTCTGTGCCAAACGGACCTTTGTATTCTAATTGCGTAATGCCACGAGACCGAATGTTCAACTGGCGGCACAATAGCTCCAGCTAATCTGTTGCCGCCAGCATCTTGGCGGTAAAATAGACACTACCTATAATCTCAAATGCAAAGTAACAGCAAGTTTTCAGTTCATTGCCCTTTGTACACTAAAACCAGTCATGCAGTCTTAACGCAGTGGCTATAGCTATAGGTCCGCCAGTGGGCCTTCCCTTTTGAAAACATATATGACCAGTTTCTTTAAAATGATGAATATCTTTAATTTTTATTATTAATTAAAACATCATATGAAGACAAGTTATGCAAATTTTTATTTTCAGAAGTGTGTTTATCAAACTGGTAGACCTTCGCATGAATCTGTATCAAGAAGCAGCTCTGAGTTTAAGCCAGGAGTTTGGTGACTCCTGCCTTAAACCCTAACCTAAGCCTAACCCCTAATATTAAACCAAGGGTTCACTACCTGGGGTGCATGTACCCCTAGGGGTAGATTTTTCTATCTGAAAGGGCACATTTGAGGTTAGCAATCGAATGGAAAAATTATGTTTGCATATTATTCATTTCGAAATACTCGTATTTATACATTGGTCAACATCAGTCAATATTATTTTCAAAATCAGTAGATGCTTATTGGTAAATATATTTTTGTTATTTTCTTCAGCCTTTTTGTTATGAGAAATTTTAGGAGAACATGCTCATATAACGAAATGCTGAAGGGGTACATGGTCGGAGAAAGTTTGGGAATACTTGTCCTAAACCTCGGCGACAGACTATAAATGAAAGTGTTGGTTGCTTTGATTGATTCCTAACATGGTTCACTGATTTGCGTGGAAACAAGTGAAACGGAACGTTGGCAGAACGGTAAAATGGAGAGAACATCAGCAAAAAAATTCGTTGTTAGATTTTGAAACTTTGCAAAAAACAAATTTTCGGCGAGCAGACTGCAGCGGCCCGGAATGATGTCATCGCTAAAAAAATTGCTAGCGGTCTGTTTCAAAACCTCTAGCGGACGGCGCGAAGACTAGACTGTTAGCAGCCCGTGCCATCTCTAGCTCATGCAACTTGAAGCACACTTGAAATGGTGATCGAAGTTGATCACTTTTGGTAGACACAAGCGTTACAGTGCAAAAGTTTTATTATCTCCATTATGTATCTTGTGTCAATTTCGCCATGAAGTTGTCCCCGGATTTCTTGCGTTATCCACAAAATATTGTGTGAAACGCAAAGACAATGGGTTTAAATGCTACTTTTATTTTTGTTTGAACAAGGACTGAGGATGCGTAATTTTGAGTGAAATAGAATTCCTAACAAAAATTTGCTGACCGATTTCTTGTTTACTCTCATTGTAGAGAGTACTTATTTGAATATAGATACGTGCAAGTTTGAATCATCGCAAATTGATGAAAACAGAGCCCAGTCAGCTGCTTCCAAAAAAAGTTCGCAGAAACGGTAAAATGCGGCCTGCTTTGCTGTCATTTCAATCTAGGCAGTAATGAAGAGCATTTATTTTTTTGAAAAGCTTCACACTCGAAAAATATGTCGTGACATGTGTGAAAAAGATGTAAAATCTAATTCAAGGAATAGCCAAGTAACAGCCGGCAATGCACGAATGAGCAAGAACTAGTCTGTCCCGTGCGGTGGATAGAGATCCTCATTATAGTTAGTTTACCCTATTGCTTGTTTTTTGTGTGTCCAGCTTAAATAATTGATTGGTGGGTTCAGACTGAGATTACAAGTAACCAGTGACTTTTCGATCGCTAATGATATGACCTTGTTGTGAATTCCAGCGATAAGCTGAGTCAGCTTGAAACTCTCGATCAGTTTCTGAAAAAATGTATTCTTAACGCAAAATCTACATTACTACATATCAACAATTTTTTGTATGGAATGTAACTGCTTAATCACAAGAGAGCAAGGCGAACGTTTGACGTTGTTAGAACGTGGTGAATACAGTTTTTAAAAATATAATCTTTTTCTACCACCTGAAAAGTTTTTTGATAGGGGGCTTAACTTAACGTTGTGCATGTTATTTTGTTTGCGCAGCTTGCGCCGAGCAGAAACGCCGGAAGGAGCTGGATGAACTAAACTGATAGGTTTTGGTATGAACCAGCTCAGAGTACCCAAGAACCCTATTGTTTACTAGTTCACGTAAATAGGAATGTTTTGCGTTACACAAGCAAACGCGTCTCCCGTAAGCAGGACTTCAAAAAAATGTAAATTTCCCGGGAAGCTTGTCGAAATTCCCGTGGGTCGCAAGTTGAAGACGATCGCCCCTTTATGACATCGCAAAAGAAATTTGTTTTCTTGAAAGCGTTGCACTCAAGAGCCTTAACTATCACTGCGTTCACATAGATCAACTTGGATTGATTCAGCCTACTAGCACCGGTTCACTTCACATTCAACGCGTAAATGGTTGCATCGCCGCAATGTACCACACTACCGCTCGGTACCGGAAAACGAGATACTGAACGAGTGCAAAACCGATGGAAGCGGCAAATCTTCGCGGCGAAGTGGAAAATTCTCGCGCCTAATCCTTGCTTAACCCGCTTCTATAAACTTTGTATTTTGTGGGCACTATTCAATTTACAAGGATTTTTTTTACTACCTTAGAGTTTTAGATAATTTATTTAAGTAATATGGACTGCTTACATGAAGCTTCGAAACAATCGCCGGCATATGGAAAATCGTAACACGGTTTCTATCGACCAACCAAATCGTAGTTTGTAGACCATTGAGAGACTTCTAGACACCAAACTAAAGATATCCTATGGGTAATAAATTGTAATAATCTCTCACGCATGTGTCACGGCAAGATTGTACGTAACTCGCACAGCAGGGTAGAGCAATTCCTACTCTCAAGACGCGTAATCACGGCATGCCTGTTGCTTCCTGCACAATATAAGCCCGTGGTTCTCAGTCTTTTCGCTGAAGGGAGCCAAATCCAGATCTACGATTTTGTGAGAGAGTCGTATTAAAAAATGTTTAATGCAGGTCAATTCACACGTTTTGTTTTATTGCAGAACGAAGTCTGTTACACAAAATATTAGAGGTTTTATTCATAGGCGTAGCCAAGGGGGGCCAATGGAGCCATTCTCCCCTAATTTTTAGAACATATAGTCGTTGTGCTTTGATAGGCGGTATGCCAAAGAAAATAGTGTTAACAGTTTTCTCTCCCAATTTTTGGGCTGGCTACGCTACTGGTTTTATTGAAAGACTGCTGAGAGCCGCACAAAAGATGCTTGGGAGCCGCATGCGACTTTCAGAAAAGTGGTTTTAATTTACTAGTGGTGCAACATTTGAAGTGATTGTGGCGTCGTGTTTCGAACGTTGGTTGTTGCGGCCAGTTCGGTGATGGCGAAATCGTTTTTAACCGATCCGACCCGTAGAACGATATTCAGACGGTGTTAAAAGTTTCTGTTGAGTGAGCGTTCTACGCATGAATGCATTTTTTGAGTGCGAGTGCGCAGTTACCAGAGTGAGCTTGTGAGTGGACGCTAGTTTGGGCACGAGTTGAACATTTTTGCTATAAACTTTATCGCGTTAAAGCTTTTTTGCCATATTGTCTTACTTTCTGCAACAGAAGGTCTGCAGCATTGTCTTTAGCAAATACTGTAGCCCTAATTATTGGGATTTTTGTACTGCCTACCCTGAATTATACTTCTTGCTTCATCATATACAAAGTCAAAGATGCAAAAGTCAGCCTTAAGAAATAGTATCGACTGTCTATGACTATATGTTCGTAATAAATAACTAACCGATTTTCTGGAACAAACACAAAAATCCAGGTTTAAAAGTGGTATTTTTGGTATCGGCATCCTGTAATGTAAGGTGTAGCAATTTTATGCTCATTTAAAAAAATTAAGCTCTAGCTATAAGTGTAATGCCGTTCCGGAATAGCGTCGTGTTTCAAACGTTGGTTGTTGCGGCCAGTTCGGTGATGGCGAAATCGTTTTTAACCGATCCGACCCGTAGAACGATATTCAGACGGTGTTAAAAGTTTCTGTTGAGTGAGCGTTTTATGCATGCATTTTTTTAGGGGTGAGTGCTCAGTTACCGGAGTGAGCTTGTCAGTGAACTCTGGTTTGGGCGCGAGTACTGTATGAGCATTTTTGAATGGCACCACATTCCGGAATGACATTCGGAATACAATACCATTTCGATTGGTAACCCAGTGAGGCAACCATTTAACCAAAGCAGCCGTACAGACAAGTATTAACAATCTGAATGTATTCAAAAGCTTCCAGCTGATGCTAGCGGCACCGTCCACTCTGCTATCTAACGCAATGAAGTTCGCTCGCATAAACGCACGTAGTTTTAAGTACGTGTTGTCCTCAACGTCCTCTGAGTACATGTGCCATTATAGCAGCAATATTAAAACTAACAGCTTTCCTTCGCCATTACCCGTCTACGACACGCGACCAGGTTCACCAAAAAAGGCAGACCGTGTCTCAAAAAAAGCCAAAATAAACCATATAGCAGTCCTAAGACATGCAGGCTACACATACAGTAAGACATGCATAACCAAACAAAAATACAATAGATATTAAAACTCGTCAGAAACATCGATAAAATGCAATTCAGATTTTTATAAGCAATTTCTTTCCCCGTAAATACACTGTCGTACATTTGTTTCTTATTAAATACATCGAAACATTTTAGGGCAACAGTAAAATCTTTGCAATATTCTTTGCACCCTGCAATGGTCCTAGACTCCCGTCGGAAGATATTTGTAATGTATATGCAGCTCAGACAATGTTTGGCCAGAGCAAAATCTTTCAGACTGAAAAAAGTAAAAAAGAAAAACCCAGATTTTGACTGGTAACTTTTATTTTCAAACAAAGCTAAGTGCGTCAAAAAAGCCTGAATTTCAACATTTGGTTTCAAAAATGCCAAATTGGCAACCCTGCACGCAACCAACGACTGCATGAGACCACTATTGTTAGGTAGGGATAACTGTTGCGTCACAAGGCCAGGTATTGGACCAACGTGACTGAGCGAGGGAAATTCGCACAGTCCGTTTTGAAGTTTTCTTGCAATTCCTGGCGTATTATTTGATTTTACTTGACTTGCAGCTGATTAATTACCCGCGAGCATATACGATTTCCCGGAAAGCTCCTTCCCGATTTCCACACTTTCTGTAGCCTTGCCCGTAAGTAATTCTCCTGCTAGTAGTCTGTGGACCCCACCCTGACAAGCCCGTTGACAATAACAGAGCAAACGAAAATGTTTATTAGACTGTCTATGTATTCCCAGTGCAGCAGTCCCAATTACAAATATGCGCTTGATTAAGCTGTATTTACTTAATCTATGACTCCATCGCTAACTGCATGTAGATTTCCAATGTACGTATAAATCCCATAAAAACCGCGTACAGCTTTCCTTTTTCCTGCAAGGCACTCAATGCTTGAACAAACTTTCTTCATTATGCACATAGATGTTATCACCTGTTCGCAAGTTTTTGATACCTCCGTGCTATTTGGCTCTATGTTGATCAACTAACTCATATGAAATTGTGCTTGCGATTACCTGGAAAATCGTGGCTTTTCTGGCGCTCCTTTCCACTCTTAAACGCAACTAGCGTCGTAAACGAATCATGTCATTGCATTTGCACAGGTATCGCCTTTTCCTTTTAAGCCGATCTTTCTAAAGCTACAATTTGCATGTTCGGAATCACCTCTGATTTGTTGACTAAAATGCCTAATGCCTTTCTGTTATTAAAAACGTGCCACTTACTTCCCTTGCGCTTCTCAATCCCAATCGTAAACAAAGCTTTCCAGTCGCAACCTTTGAAGGCTTTGTTGCAAACTAAACATGGGAATGGGCGATATTATATGGTTGGTCATACTAGATATGCGATAGGACTATGTTTCAATTCCACGAACGTGCTGGACACTTTGCGCTCTTTGTCTTACTCGCCGTAGTTTTTTCAAAATGAGTGAAACGCGTTATTAAGTTATTCCGGAACAATATCAACACTAAGACTACGGTATCCGTGTACGATACTTCGTCTTGTGCGCATTTGTGTTTCGATTGCTTTTATAAGTTTTCTCCAAAGAAAATTTTTTCTCTTTGTTTTGAAACGAAAATATTAGTTCATTAAAAATAGAACACGCGTTTCCAAGCACTTAGTGAAAAGGTTTCGGATACTTTCTGTTTAATTCTGGTAGAGTGTTACTTCGAAATTAAATTATCTTATTAGTCTAAGAGCGGAAAGAGTTAACCTCCCACTAAAGACACTGCTACAAAACAACATCTTAACATCCGGCTCGCTGTGTCGTGTCCACTAAACCTGTCCACTAACCGATGCAGCTCTTCGTTCTACTTCCTCTGATCTTAGTAGCCGACGACAATGCCAGGCGTGATTTTTGTTGGTACAAGACTTGTTTATCCGCTCATAATAGTCGTAGGTACTGGTGTGTGGTAAGCTCTCGTTGTATTCTCACCCTCGTGTTTTGAATTCTATCGAAAACACACTACTGTCTTTAGTTGAATGCGATGAAATCTAACAACATTCGCGTAAGTGAAAATTAACGTGTGTGGATGAAGCAGTCTGCTACGCGCTGCCGGCCCAGACGTGTTTTGGAGAACCACGTTGCATTTTTCGCAGTACTGCAGACTTTTCAAAAGAAAGCAATGCACGAACTAGGTCAACTGTGTAGTGTGCCAATCCGCTATGCACTGAACTGCAATAAAATATTTTTTCGCTATCGTATTATTCCGTGTGCATTGTTTGCAGCAGGGGCTTGGTCTAGCAAGTGAACACAGAGATCTTACCATATGTCAAGAGATTCCTCGAAGGATTGCAACTCTTTCACGAAAGTTTATCTTGACGTGGATACATGTATATTTCTGTTCATCCACTTGCTCTACTAACGTTTTTTCTCAGTGTGACTAGCTCTTGTGCATGATACTGTTTCGTCCGCTGGTCGACCTAGATGGAATCCCAGCCCTATGCATTCAAGCATTTGCAGCAGCGTATAACACAAGAGTAATCTAGAGTAGGGGTTCCCAACCTGGGGTACATGCAAACCTAGGTGTACATTTGCCTATCTGAAGGGGTATATGTAAGGTTCGCAATGGAAGGGGAAAGTAATATCTATATATTATTTATTTCCAACATTTATACTAAGTGAATACTATATTAAAAACTCATTATATAAGAGAAATAAAAACGGAATCGACCTTGTTCTATTAGAAGTTCAGTGGATTTTTGTTATTTTACTCAACCTCTTTGTCACAAGAAATTTGAGGGGTACATACTCATCTGTCGAAATGCTGACAGGGTGCATGGTCAGAGAAATGTTGGGAACCACTGATCTAGAGTGTTTACGTCTCATCTACATACTGCAGTAATGAAAACTTCAGACTACGTTATTTAAAACACTGCTGCCGATTTTCACTAATGTAGCAAACCGTATGTGAGAAACAAAAAGCGAACATTCGTCGATTTGTTTGGGATCAGCATGTAACAGGCAAGATATAGCTCGAGGTCTGCTCAAACTTACGCACGTAATTCTGATCTATAAACCCTGGCGTTTTCTTCAACTTTTCTCTAATTTCCGGTCTTTTTCTGATTTCTTTAAATCTGACCCTCGTTTTCCGCGCTCACGCCTGCAGATATAAAGCAGTTCTTAAACTTCTGACATATCTTTATCGCCAACGTTAGCACTTTTGACATCACTGCCAGCGTATTATAATGCCAAGCTTCGACCAATTTCAACCTGCAAATCGTATTTTCGACGAAGGTCATTTGCAAAATCTTTTCATTTTCTCGTTCAGGTTTTTTTATCGTGCATGGGAAAAGTCAAATCTTATAAAATATAGAACGAAGAAGTCAGTCGAAACTCGCATTCTCTTGATCTAGTAATCCTATTACGTGAGACCGTATTGTAAGCATTCCTTTCGACTTCCCGTTGTCTTTATTAGGCGCTTTTCTCTCCACTTCATGCTGGCACTTGTGTTGCGATATCGGTGATCGATGAACCATTCCTGAGAGCCACCCGTTTCATAACGAAGTGGATAGCTATTTATGTATGCACAGGTCGTGCTAGGGCTGATTTCTTTCCAAATGTTGCTATGCTTCACAATTTTCATTCTGACTTTATATCTGGTGCGTCGACCATATCCTTGTTCTGGGAACTGTTGTAAACACAATAGCAGAGTAAATTTCGTGGCAGCTGCCCCGGATCCATTTTGTTTCTTAATCTCAAACGAGATAAAATCTATTCGAAATCAATGCATTATTTGACTCGTTTCAACAAACCCCGTGAAAATTACAGAATAACATTTGAAATTCTCGGCATTTAGTTTTTGCCTTGATAACGTTATCATTGATTGGTCACATTGAATTTCATGCCTTATTCTGCAGTTGGTGTGTGAAGGTTTTACTAAGTGAAGCTATGTGACGGATTCCAACTCAGCAGGCGCCGAGGATTTTCTTGTCTTGTTGTTTATTTTGCAACGCCTTATTTATATTGTGGCGGCGATCAACGAGCTTCATCAAGTGTTATTGAACCCGTGTGTGAAGATGACGGCTCGAGTGTTTCTTACCAGGTTCTTGTTTTTCAGACTTTGCTGGGTGATTTGAAATCCTTGGTTTGCGAAACCTCGTCCACTCACCGCTGGGGAAACGATGACAGGTAAAAATGGCTCTGCTGGATCGATAGTTGGCCGCCATCTCTGTTTGATCTCTGAAAAAACTTAGCCAAAAATCGAAAACCTCCCTGGTAGTTTTTGTGTGATGGTAGTGCCTAACTGTTGTTCGAGGTTTTCCATTGAGTAACTGAAAACAAGTTCGAAAGTTAGTGGTTCGATAGTTGGCCGCCATCTCTGTTTGATCTCTGAAAAAACTTAGCCAAAAATCGAAAACCTCCCTGGTAGTTTTTGTGTGATGGTAGTGCCTAACTGTTGTTCGAGGTTTTCCATTGAGTAACTGCAAACAAGTTCGAAAGTTAGTGGTTTACATGTTTCAGTTTGTGTGAAACCTTTGAAGCTCGAATTGTTTTATGGAAAGCCGCGATTTGAAGATATCATCGAGATGGCACAGGCAACGTTTGAAATCTAGCTATTTGTAACAATTTGACGAAAGAGCGTTGGCCTTACAGCGAAGACAACCGTATTTACTTTGAAGTCAACATAACTTGAGTGAATGACAACTCCTCGATCGTTTTCGCAGGATGTCAGGGCACTCCAAAACTTTGGTATTTCACTGAAACTACCTGCTACTTCGCATTGTTAAAATATGCGGAGACACCTAACTCGACGCAGAAGAACACGCATGTCAACCACTTGTTATTGTGAACAGTGTAGCTACAAACGTCGAAAGCTAATTATTTTATTCGACGTTTCGACTTAGTCACAAGCCATCTTCAGGAAAAAAATTAAGATACATCGGTGGCACAGAAAAGTGAAGATGCAATTTGAAGGCATTCGAACTACATTACCCGATAAAAATCATTATGTGCTAAATAACAATAAAGGAATAGATGAACAACACAACGTTGAAATCCGGTTGTTGTTCCTGCATTAAACAATGAAGTGACTCGAGCAAGGAGTTTTTCTTTTGACCCAGAACACGGTAGAAAATGACGCAATGACCCTTTTCAAACCCATACTTGAAAACTCGCGCAGCTTCGAAACGTGTAAAAATTATGTGAATGCTGAGTTGAACAAAAATGACACAAGAGAAGCCCTTGCGAGATGCGACGTAACTTCACAGGTTGGCATTGGAGAGTTGCCTTATCTTGAGCACATCCGAACCATTGTGTCTGGATCCGTCACCGGCAGTTGCTTTAGTGAACAACATCGTTCAGCATAAACGAAGGAACCTAAGAACGCACCCCATGCGGAGGTATGCTGCTTACGAGTTCCTTTCACTGCGGCATTGGTTTGTTTTGGTTCACCAGAAATAGATTCTGTACCACTTTTAGAAAATGCCCGTGCGGTGAAGCGTAACCTTGTCTACATGATATACGATTTTCGGTAACAGTTTTGATGTACTTTCCTTTAAGTTTTTTTATCGCCGCTTCTGCCAACGCGTAGCGCCGCAATCAGATTGAGTGATTGCCAACGGAGCCGTAAAAGCAAAGCCCTATGCATTTGTCAAAGATCGGAAAAAGTATTGCTTCACCGCGTGCCAATTCACTTAAAGGTCCTATATTTGAAACTGATAATAATCTCTTGCCTCGGGACTTAAATGAAGCAACTCACACTCCTAAAATTTCCGAGCATTGCTGCAACGTTGAACACGCTCTGGTAAAACTGGTTTCAATTCTGATGTTTGCCATAAATGTACTTACGCGTTAAAATAGCGTGGCCACTCATATAGCAAAGCTGCTCGCGTAATAAGTCGCCCGCTCCTTCCTTTACATTCGTCCTTGTTGTTGTGGCTCAACTCCTTCGTTTTTTGTTTTTAGTGTCTGCCAGGCTTAGTGAAACGTGCTGGTGAAATATCGTACTTTATCTTTAGGTGCATACGTCGCAATGGCTTAAACGCGGTTCGCCGTCGTATTGAACGGAAATCAAGACCAGCACCGACTCATCTCAGACTGTTCGACTTTCTGCAAAACCGAAAATCTTCCAAAAGCGATCAGGATTCTTCTTCCAGTGACATCAGACTTTCAAAAAACGTAAGTTCATTTCGTGGATCGTTCAACAGAAAACCTGCTCACTCGCGTTTGCGTGTATTTTTATCTCCTCCCGATCACGTAGTCAAGCAGGTAATGTGTTTATTGTGCAGATCACTGACTTATGGAAAAAGAGCTCGTCTGGCAATTCTTATCCCGCTGGTGGCATCGGTGTCAACAGTTTAGCCCAACCCATCGCGGCGAGACCTCCTCCTATGAGCGATTCGGATATGGTATTTTGGAGCAGATCGTTTGTTGAAACTCTGACTTTAAAATGCTAACGTTTTCGGCGAGGGTTGTGATGAGGAATTAGAACAAACATTTTGTGCCTGTAAAAGGTCCTTAGCTTTTGATGTTAGTGTGGAAGTTACTGCTTGAGCAAAAGCTCTTCGTGAGCCGGCAGTGATTCACTATTTTTGACTTCATTGCTTCTTAGGCAAGTCATCAGTCTATATTTTTCTCCAGCTAGAAATTCAGCACGTGCATTTGAAATCAGAAGATCAGAACAGGGATGTCTACTCACTCATTACCATCATGCAACGACCTTCCGACATGCATTACTTCGGCCGACTCCAGTCTAACAAGTACTTCCAGCAGCCGGCCGACAGTGTTGGTCCCATGTCAAATAGCTGCAGGTACAGTATATGCTAAGTTCTTTCTCAAATACTTAACTCTAGTTCTACTTGGCGTTCACGCAAAGGTGACATTCGTACTTTAGAGTGCGAGGGAACCCGATCCCGCTGTTGTAAATTCTTTTTCGTGGTGGTGATGTGTTACTGCTCGATTTTTGAGAACCATACAGTCCAGACTTGAAATCTTGCCTGGTGATTCATTTTCCTGTTGTCCAGGTTTTCCTTGGGAACCGAGCACCGAGCCAACTTGTACATTCTGCAATACCAGGAACTTTTCGCTGAGGATGGCCGCAGGCCTGCTACAGTCACTGTTGTAAGCTGCATGCGATCTGGATCAATAGGTTGGCGTTTCTGGTGCTGCTTTTGGAGCGGCGTTCGCACTTCACGTTTGATCTGTTATGCCTCTTAGACTAGACGCTAGCGTTTTGGTGGCGTGTCGTCCGTCTAATGCATGTAATGTTAGTTAAGATGGTTTGCACTGATAAGAAGATATGTGCTGAGGAAAGTGAACGCACCCGCAATGCCGCCTGCTTCTTCGCATAATCATATTTCATATGGATTTTGCCTGCAGAGTCGTCCCTTGCAACCGCCGACCAAGTACAAAATACCTCTTCAGCAACAACCTTGGCAGCTAGAGCAAGACAGATCGCTGTATGCGGTTGGATCCATCAACGACATACCGGTCAAACACTGGCACAAGTTTAGACCGAGAACGAGTGCCGAGGTATTGCTGCAGTGATGTCAAGTGCATCAGCAAACATTGACCGTTTATGCTGTAGTTCGATTAACATTAGGCTTCCTACAAACGAATGTCGACAGTGACCACGGCTTACTTGATCAATTCAGTAGGACTTGATCGTTTAACGCTATGCGCACCAGGCCAGTGAACATGAGGCTCACTGCCTCAGCATCACGAACTGGCAGCGCGGTTGAAAGCAACTTGTGCGCGATGCAAGTGTGTATGTTGAAACATGAGGTCACGTGAAAAGCCAGACATTTCTGTTTGAAATGAACAGAAGTGGCGGCAGACCAAGCGCAATAGTAGAACGATTAACTGTAACTTTTAAATCAAGTGCTCTTAAGTACCGGCCTCGATTACCTCTGTGGTGATGTTAATGGCTTTTTCACAAGGCAAGCTCATTCGGTTTATGCAGGACACGGTTGTAAAGACCCACACTATACCACATTACCAGCAGCATCCAAGCAATGGACCTGCTGTTACTCGACCGAAACTGCAAACCGCTGCCAACGGTGCCCTGCCAAACGGAGCCACCACCCCCACTTTAAACACTGTTACTCTGCAGACGGATGGGCAGAGGTGAGGCGAATTCCTCCACCTGTTCTATTTGGCTTTTTTATGTGGGTAAATCTGACAATGAACAGATACAGTACAGTTAACGCACTGGAACCAGCCTCACAAATGGCTGAGCAGTGTGGCTGCTTTGTGTTAGTCTCAGTAGTGAAAATAAATCGACACAGGACCCGGCTGCAGTGGAGCTTGCGAACCTGCGTGTTTATGTGAGCTACTGTTCGAATCGTTGATTGGAAGGACGCAGTGGATGATTCTTACAGAATAAAACGTTTGTAGGCCAATCGTGAATTTCAATTTTGACAAGGTTGGCGCGTTATAGGTTGGAGCTACCAGCGGGATCATCACAAATAAACTGGAAGTGAAAACTCGAACGTCTGCACAGAGTTGCGGAGTCGCAAGGAGTCGGAGGTTTTGGGGGAAGTGGGAAGTCGGATTCCTAACAACACTGGGAGCCGGAGTCGGATTTTTTTGTCCGATTGCGGATGTCCAATTGGATCATTTTTTACATCACACTCCTAAATTGGGAATTCCTGTTGAAATGGTACAAATTCTTTTCAAACTTTCGCTGAAACAGATTTCTTGCTGTGCACCACGTGTTACCATTGATTTTAACAGCCAAATTCCATTCCCTTTGTGTTAAGGAGTCGGAGACAGAAATTGTGGAAAGTCGTAGTCGGAAACTTTGGAAAGGTCGGAGTCTGAGTCGGATATTTTAGCTCCGACCCCGCAACCCTGCGTCTGCAGCAATTATTTAAAATAAAAACAGTTTCTGTAAAAGATGAATGCATGTTCCTGAAAGGTGAAAAAAAGTTTCTGAAAATGTTACTTTTCTAATCGAGACTGGTTTTTGTTAGTTATCTGTCGCAACCTCACTATACTTCGGGCCGTATGTATTGCGCGCAACCACGCTGGTGCGTCATAATAACCCGTTTGTGCTACGTATCGAACTTTCTCGACCGTAGTCCGTGTGTGGGTACAAACGAGCGAAATAAAGGGTCCTGACTGACTTACTACTCACTTCACCTATTTTTGCACAGCTTCAGCTCCGTGCTTTTTCTGTCGCGTACGGGGGGCATTTCGTTGAAACTTTCAACACCCATCGATTTTGACTTCGCAGGCTGTTTCCGGGAATGGGGCCATTTTTAAGAAACCTACAAGAGCCACCGCTGTTCACCTTCGCGGACCACGGTTGGCTTATGGCTGCCATACGAAATATCCGTTTTTATAAAGTTGAGCGCTTCATTCAATGCTTCAGTGCCAGTTCAATAGAAGTAGCTCCTTGGCGTGTTCTTACTTGCCAAAGACTGCCTAGTACATTTCCATGGTTGCTAATGAGTTTAACGCAACGGCTGTTTCCATTTCAGTTGAAATATCAGATGGCTTTATCCAAACTAATTACCGACGATATGACGATTGGCCTTTGTGACGCAAGTGTAGCATTTCCAAACTCGCACTCGTCCTAGAAAACCCTATCGATTGCTCGATAAGTTCAAGTGTTTTCCCCGTTGGGAGAAATAATTTGCTCCGTCTCTACTGTAGGTTCATGTTCCCTGGATCGAACCAGCAGCTCCAAGTCAGTTCAATTGTGCACCACCAGCCGACCAACAGCGGGCCCTCGATTTCACGGGTCTTGGGCCAGAGGATTGGTTCCATAAACGCGGACACGCTTAGTCGAATCGCCAACGGGAACGACGGCAACATATACCAGTTGAAAGAGGTTTGCACACGTACCACTGCTTTTAAAAAATTAATTTTGAATTTGACGATGGCCATTTTCTCAAACCACTGCCATAGTCATTTACTCCGTGAAGGGTAGAGGGTTTGATGTAGGTCGGGGAGCGTAGCTGTGTGAAAACATCCTGATTACGAAAGCACCCGAGAGCAGAGCGCTCTATCACCTCCAGGAAAATCGATTGGGCGTCACGTCTTCCCGCAACTGGAAAGACGATATGAGTTGGTTTAGCACAGTGGTTCTCAAAGTACTTGATTCCGCGGGTCGCATGTATTTGTCACTTGATGTGGCGGCTGTTAGGTAGAATTTTTTACAGTAATATTTTCTTATTTATGTTTCCAGGGTTGAGGAAACTCATAAAGACCTTGAAAAAATTCAAGCCAGCGGCGAAACATATATGAAATGTTTTATTGCTAGCATAGGTATCGCTTCATTTCACGTTAGTGGTGTAACTCAGGGGTCTCCAAACTACGGCCCGCGGGCCAAATCCGGCTGGCCAGGCATTGCATCCGGCCGCAAAGACGTTTTGTCAATAATTAAAAAATCATATATTCACGAAAAACTTGTTGATTTGGTGGCATGTAACATATCCCGAAACAATCACAATACGTAAGATTTCTGACCTCGAACATTTGTGTAGTAGCTCGTGTGGCCTTCTGGCAAAAAAGTTTGGAGACCCCTGGTAACTCATCACCGCATGAACTTTGGTTCACAAAGCCGAATCCACCAGCCTTCATCAAACTGCATCTCAGCGATTGTTGTGATCAAATTCTGTTTTCGAATGGCTTTTGTCGTTGCACAGCTGCGGTAGAGAAGAAACATTGATTATGATCAGTACTGTCACCAATTAAGAGGAATTTTAGGAAGTGTGTATTTCTGGTTTTTATTGTGAAATGTTTCTTTAGAAATAGTTTCGGTGGACGCCATTAGAAAACTACAGGTCCTGCGTTCGCTTGTGCTGGCGTAAGCTTTTGTCGTTGGTTCGGTATTGATTGAATTGTTGTTTGTTTGAAAATGTATATGTTATCTCACGCCCGGTCAGACATACATGATACAAAGTGTTTGAGCAGAAACCTTAATCTCCTGTTTTGTTTCAGTCGAGCCCGATCACATCCGGGAGGTTGTCCAGACAGAGCTCGGCGCAGGAACTCTACTCACTTATATCCCAAAGCGGTAATGATAGTTGAGCTACTATCAAACGGGGCTGTTGCTGGCCTTATAGCTCACTAATTTTCGGCGGTTGTGTACATTAGAGTCCTGCGCGGGGCTGGTTAACCCGCGCGGGTTGCGGGTACACAA
>Ga0210059_1005738_pt1 | contig 19915 bp, 13 predicted proteins | sample Ectturendosymbi2_FD_188042 | JGI IMG/M metagenome (GOLD analysis project Ga0210059, IMG submission 188042) | Ecteinascidia turbinata endosymbiont from Florida, USA - Sample 2 (SPAdes) (version 2) | ecosystem: Host-associated > Tunicates > Ascidians > Unclassified | place: Key West, Florida... | reverse complement strand
GGCGCCTGATTTTGCATTGAATTGACAGGATACCTAAAAACCTTTTTCAATCAATATTCCTTTTTATTGCATTTTATGACATTTTCTACTTGTGACTTGATTACCGCCGGGTCGATCGCGAGTTATTGGGAAATTTTCTAGTCATCCCAGTCGAAGCCAAGTTGGCCACCCCTGCACTATACTACCGGGCAGGCCCGTAAGCAGCTTGGGACACCAAGGGGGGCGAAGAGTTTTCTGATAGGGGCCAAAGCTTTTTTAACTATGTCCAACGCATTTTCCAGGGGAACAAAATGTTTTCCAGGGGGCGAATCCCTCCCTGCGTCCCTCTAGTTACGGGCCTGATTCTTCTTGCGTGTGAGCAGCGGTTCAAATAATATCCACAAGGTCCTCAAACCATTAGTGTTGCTAATGTTAGGGGACCGCAGGTCTTCCCGGCAGTTCGGAGAGCGGAGAATGTCACACTCGAAGATTTATATGACTGGCCGACTGCTCTTCAACGCACAAATGCATTTGGGTGTATCTAGCACGCCCCAGCGGTACAGGCATGTACCAAAGCAGCTGACGCCAGTTCTTAGCCTATTCAGTGCTACCCACAGACTCCGGGCAGGCGCGTAGCCAGAAATTTTGATTGGGGGAGCAAACAACAACCGGGTCTTAATATTTAAAATATTTAATGCCAGTTCTTTCTAAAGCATTTTATCAATAAAATGTGCAGTTTCCTGGCGCTTTTTTCTAAATAATTATGTGCAGATTTAAGCCAGCAAATATTCATTTCATCGAATTTACAAGTTTTTATTTTGTTTTTGATAAAGTTCCAAGTTTCTACTGCACTTTCAATGAAAGCAACCATATGCTCGTAAAACTTCCTTGGGAAAGCGCTTGTGAAAATCTCGATGCAATAAGTGCAAGATCTGCAATGTGCTTTTTGCAGCCGATAATGCAGTTGACCAAGAAGTCATCGTGGCCGCCATTATGAATGCGCTTTTCATATTAAGCGCTTCTGATCTACGCCAACCTACGTTCAGTTGAACCCGAGTAGCGACTTTGCTCTACAACACCGACTCGTGAAATAGGTCTACACAAAACTTCTGCGCATATAAGGCGTAGATCTTGTCCATATCTTGAGTGGCTGGTTGACGTATGCAGCGGATGACGTAAAAGCTCGTGTCCGTCAACGTGTCTGAAAAATTTTGGGATTTTAGTCATTAAACGTTATGAAATGCGACTGCTGTAGAAATGCAACCTTATCAAAAGTACTTTGTCCTACAGCATTTTTTCACTTTCTCACACCGGGCTAAAATTTTGCTACTGTATGTGTAGAGGTATTCTGCATGAAAATACCTCCTTTGCCCAATCAACAAAACACAGTTTTCTGTATTGCTCTTCTATCTCATGCGTATGTCTTTTATATAAATATCAGTAAGGTTCAGACAGAAATTTGGGACCAAAGTCTACACGGCAAACGGGAAATGCACACCCTACATGGTCATAGATCCTCGTCGGAAAAGATTTTCAGTGTTGAATATGCAGCTCTGACAATCGTTTTTCAGGGTCACGTTTTTCCAACCGAAGCTAAGTCAGATTTTGTTTGTTTTTATTGGATTTTTTAAAAAGCCAAGTGCGTCAAAAAAAACAGAATTTCAAAATCTGGCTTCAGAAAAGCCAAGTTCGCAACCCTGGTCGAAACCCAATCCTAAACAAGGGTGGAGAAGGGTCAAAAATTGGGTCGCGCAGAGACGATCCAAACCTGTGTTGTGTAGTAGCTGTGTTTTCAAAGTTCCACTGCTTGTCTGTGTCTATCTGCAGCGTAAGCACTTGACAAAAAGAGTAGATTGTGACATTCAAAACAAACTAAGCAGCTTGCTGCCAAAAACATCAATGCGATCATCATTTTTTCATACGTTGTTTGAGACTTGGGTTGCGAGGTGTATACCAAACTCAGATTTGGGTCGTGCTCAACAAAGTTTGAGAACAGCTGATCTAGCCATTCTGGTATAAGCGGTTGAAGTCTTTTCTTAAATCCATTAGTGTTGAAATAACAAAATCTAATCTGCTGGGAAAAACTTTATGTTAGTTTCATTTTGGTCACATGTGCTTTATCGAGAAAACAGATTGCGAGCAATCTGTAGGTAATGGCAGTGTCAACCCATCAACACTTACAAAATAGAAGTATCTTTCTACTTTCCTTAGAATTTGCTGCTGACTCTTCAGGTTGCATCTGAATGAACTAAATTTTGCTGCGGGATAAGGTGGCAATTAACATCAGATAAAAGTGGAAAGTTTCAGACTGTACATGTCGGACTGTAATTACTTGACAATGCTGTTTTTTTACTCGCCGGCAGGTGAAGCGGTTAAGGCTCCACATAATTATGATTGAACCGTTTCAGTACATGTTAAATCATCACAAACAAATATCTAGAATGAATGATATTGCTGCTAAACACTGTTTATGGCCTAAGCACGTAAAAAAAATTTGAAACTAGATAGCTTCTTAGGCAAAGTTTGAGCTTCAAGGTACACAAAACGTATATCACCGCCATATTCACGCATTTAGTTTTAAAATTGTACAAAAATCTACGATGTTCATTTAAGGGTAGCCTACTGTTGATGCTGCAGATAGGCGCAAGCTAAACAGTATTTGTAGCACGACAGAGTTATCAGAGAGAAATTTTTGCGATGGTCTTGAAATGAAGTTTACATCAACTTTAGGTGGGATAGGCTACAGCAAGCTTGATCAACAAGAAACAACTGCGACTAGCGTTACTCGTTGTTTACTTTCGGTTAGTGATTACAACAGCATAGATACTGTACAAGCTTTTGTAGTTCATTTCAATTATCAGCAATTTCCACACGGAGCTTAAAACTTAGGTAAAGAACTTCCGTGGCATGAATTTTCTATCACTTTACACAACGGTTGATTGGTCATCAACAAAAGGTAAATCATACTGCTTTGATCGTGTTCGACTAAAAGCTGAAGTGGCATAGGTTTTTCCAGGGATATCTAGAAACTCCTTTCTAGATATCCCTGGGTTTTTCAAGCAGTTTTGTTGAGTTGCACTGAGATATTGTTTCGCTTACACTCAAAAGCTTGATTAATCTAAAAATTGTTGGTGCTACCTTCGGAATTGGGGGGGGGCATTGCCACCCTGTCTCCACATAATTGTGATTGAACCGTCAACACAATATATGTCATCACAGATGAATATCTAGAATGAATGCTATTGTTGCTAAACAGTGACTATATCACAATGAAGACTTTGAAACTGAATCGCTTCTTAGCCAAAGTTTGAGCTTCAAGACATATAAATTTATACCACCGCCATATTCACGCAGGTAGTTTCGGAACTACATGCGTGAATTTGTGCAAAAACAAAGTATTTAGCATTGTGCAAAAACAAAAATCTACGACAACAGTTCAGTGGCAAAGTGTCCGCCTCCCAGTTTGAAGGTTGGGTGTTCGACCAAAGCCACTGAGTGAATTGCCGTAGCGCTCCTTGGGCAAGAGCGTTTACCTCAACCGCGCCGGTAAGAAGCACAATTCAGGCTTCGACCTGCCGCTGATTGCCGTCACCAAAACTAACAACAAAAAAAACTTTTCTTAAGGTTTATTGTCATCCGAAGTAAACCATGATTTAAAACACAACGTGCTTGAGCTGCCCAGCAGCTACAGCTGACACCGTCGCCAACCACTGCATGCATTTGCAACATTCACCTGCTATTGTAAGGGTTGCAACAAAGAAGCCATTACTGAACAGTGCCACAACTCTGCATAATTCACACTGTCTGATCTGAAGATGACAGGACGGAAGAACACTCAGATGGTGCTAGGACCTGTCAGCATGATGTGATCTGTGTCGCAACAATACTACTGGCAAATGATGACAAGACGCTTTTAAGATGCAAGACAAAAACACAATTTTTGCTTCAACGCTACCAAGGTATCTACTTACACCTGCGTAAAAAGTTTCCAACCTCTTATCAGACCAGCAATGATAAATAAAATTAAAAAATCTGAAGTAATAGAAGAAATAAAGATGCCACAGAAGAGACGAATAAAACGCCAAAGCAAAAATGTTAAGATGATGAAGGTTTGTTTAAACAAAAATAACGCATACGTTCGCAAATGGGGAATAACACTGTTTATTGTTTACTTCAAGTGACCTGAAAAAGCTTTCAATGTTCTTTATGGATTGTAGTCCCAAAATTGCGGAAAAGTGATTGACTTCTGAGGTCATAATTTTCCGAAACGTCAGTGTATAGTCCACGAAAAAGCACTTAGGGACCGTATAGTTGCTGAGAAGAGTCTGCAGAAAAAATGCTTCAGCAGCTTCATATCAACAAGCCATTGAAGAAGCTCATACACCGCCTCCCGGTCAGTTGCGTTGCCAAGTTTTTCTCTATGAGGGGCATCAATCAGGGAAAGACTAAAAAAGTCTTTCCCTAATGCCTGTATCCATTATATAGGGGGAACCAATTGTACATGGGGAACCCGATGTAACGATATCTTCATCAGCGACGACTCAGTTCCCGGTCTTCCGCGTCTTTTAGGTCACGTTATGCGCCCTAGTCGCCAAAACATTGCGCAGAAGCATGTATCACAGTTTATATTGCAAAACCGTTCAGAGGTGCTCCTTCATCGGGTGCTCAACTCATGTTTCCGAGTAGTCATGTCAAGAATTTGAACATAAATGTATTCTATCAATGCTGCTCAGTTAAATAAAAATCCTTGCCTGTTCACGCACGATCCAGATTTCCGTGCGTCGACAAGCAACTACACGAAGTTACTGACGTAAAATGAAAGCAACTAAGTTGTATAGCCGACTTGCGTTGTCCCCGGACCGTAAAACGTTTTTATTTAGTACCTACGCTAATTCCATTTCCCTTGTGTGCGCAGTACACGTCCATTAACAAAACGGAATTTACCTTCACTGACCGCTAGCAACAAAAATAAACCTAATGCATCTTTTACATGACGGCTGAAATATTTCAACAGTTGAAATACTACGGTTGAAAATATTGACTTTGAGGTGTGAAGACGACGTTTTCGGATAAGATTAAGTTACGTTGCAATCATCGACTACGACTTCCCAAGTTCATGATCACAGATTCTGGCCTTAATTTTGAACGAGCTCCAAACTATAACACAATCTATCTCCATACATAAACAACAAAAACGTCCTCACCGTGAGCGCAAATCGTTTTTTATGTTTCGCATCACGCCAAGAGCAATGAAAAGACATATATACGCCAAATCTTCTGTTAACTTCTTGACAAGTCTTGCAGTTGAGAATGAAAAAAAAGGAACCATTTCACAGATAGAAGGAATGAAACATGATATGTTTACGTAAAAATAAGTGTTTTGGGCTTAGTTGCTGGATGCTGAAAACAAGACGCGTGATTTCGATGCTGGCCTACCGCATTTTAAACCGAATGTTGATTTCAGCAAACACATTGCAAATCGCGACTGAAAATTGCCACACATGCTTTTAATTTATACTGTATTTCATGAAGAAAAAACGTGGCAACACGAATCCACTGCTTTTCAAGAACTGACTTCAAAAAGATTTGACAAATTTTGATAAAAGATTAAGCCCTGGAGAAATCGAGATTTGGCCCGCACCTCGCGATGGTGAAATCAGACTCACATATGTCATAGCTTCCTCCTATTTTACACTTGTCAAATGGTGTATGTAACCGATCTTAGCATTCATGGACAGCATGTTGACCAAAGTATACGTCGTTGCAACTGTCAGTGTAGTGCCTGACCTCGCAACCCATATCTTGTCTCACAAAACTCCAAACGGCATACGTTGCGCTGTAGGAGGAAACAACTCATCTCCGCCACGCAACATAATACACGTAACAAAACGAGTGCAAAGAGAAGCAGGTTGAAAAAGTAAAAACTGAAAGTAGCAACAAAACGTAAGTGCAAGTTACACAGCAGTTTCTAAACGGATTGCCGAGCAGTTGTCGTCACAGGAAGCCGTACGCGACGTCCATATGAAAATCGTGCGCGATGACTGGGTCGAGCTCACAAGCCTGGAGAAAAAAATCGTCAGGGATCTAATCAGAAGAATTAGCAACAATAAACAACCAGGGCGACCTGGCTGAATTAACATCCTTACATCTCATAAACAACGCTAACGAACTGTATGATGTGCTGTTTTCATCGTCCCCTGCTTTATTTGACAAAGGTTGTTGACTAGGAGCGGAATGAGTTACTTTGTTTCTTGAAAAACACATCATTTTTTAAAAGTTGAAGGTCGAAAAAAGTTACCAAGAGAGCAAAGCATGCCTGTGACGAAATGTGACAAGTTACATAGTATGCTCAGCTCGAGGCCAGATCAGCAACAACAGTAAACCGTGGCATTTGCAGTCAAAATACAAAAGCATGATGCATTAACCGAGCTGCTGTTAAAATGTTCTCCACAAAGGTGACAAACAAGCGAATCAGTCGGCAATTTTTTTTATATATACAAAACGATTTAGAAGAAATAGAAGATTCTATTTGATTGAGATTTTAGGAGTGACGATGCGTAGTGTTATGTGACACCGATTTCCTACAAAAAAATTTGTTGATTGTTTTGCTTGTTTGTCACCTTTGTGGAGACCAGTCACTTGAATACAGATATGGGCAAGTTTGAATCATCGCAAAAAGACGGAAGCAGAGCCATGTCGGCTGATTCCTCGACAGCTTACAGCAAATCGAGAGCTTTTAATCTTCGTGCTGTTAAAACAATACAAAAACATTAAAATTTCAAGATGACATAAACTTACCTGCCAACAGGGTTTGTCGATTTAGAACCGTATTTAAAAAATCGATTTTCTGCACAATACAGGGCCCATTGCACAGTTGTAGAGACGCTTTTGTCAAAATTAAAAACCTGCCAGGGTAGATCTCAATAGTGGTCGGTGGGAGTGAGAAGGACGTCCAAATATTGGACCCTAATTTCAAAGCTACTTTCTTTTGAAAAATCGTGCGATTGGTCATCGTTTGTTGTAGCATTTTGACTTTTAAATTTCTTGACGTCGTTTTATTTTGTACTTTGTTAGAAAATGTAACACTTAACATTTTCAGCGGCACTATCCAACAAAAAAACATACATTTTCTTGTACATATTGATAATTTACACGCTTTTCTACATGGACTGGTACTCGCAAGTACTTTGCACAAAGGACCCCGAAATGACAAGAACATCTTTGCGTAAGCGTTCTGCGAAGTCTCTTAATAAACTGACATGAAAAGTTCTTACTCGGTGGAAATACTTCTTCGACTCTTCAACATCTTTCGCGACCCCGTGGCCTCGATACAAACACCTTGACAAGTAAAAACAGGCGTACGCGATTCCTTTCACAATGTAAGAAGCAAGGCAACCAGTGTCCCTGGCAATGCTTTCGATGTCAGCGTATTGAACAACTCTGCAATGGAAAAGCACAGTGCTGTCACGAGTGGAGCAGTTAAGTCATAACAAGCTCCACACATCAAAATCCAAGTTCACAATCACGCTGCACAGTAACGTCACATGTAATACTGCAAGACTGAGATCCCAACCCAATATATCCAATCTAAGATCCCAATCCAATATCACACGTAATTAAGAAGTCGTGGATGATTTACGATATTCGTAAGATGTATGTTTTACACATTGCAGCTTTTGATTCATTCCTAATTACCACGAAAACAATGAGACTCCACTTCAGCTCTACAGCCGAAACGAAATTGATGATCAAATAGATATATTCCTGCTTTATGTACCAGTATTCTTGCCATATGTATGAAACCAAGTGATATTTGTTAAGCTCGATTTACGGGAAGAATGTGCTTTCAGCAGATTTTTGTGAAATACAAGGAGAGACTTGCTACGTACCCCAAGCCGAAAGCATTGCGAAAAATCAGTGACAGCTTAGAGAGGAGATGTTTACTTTTTAAACCAATCGTTCTGAGATTATTTTCATCATTCAACATTGTAACACACATAATAGCTTCTACACGGGCACATACGAATGTAGACGCTAGCAAGAAGAATCGTTAAAGTGTACTCACTGGGCCTTGGAAAAACGAGCATGAAACCATCAGTGAAAACTGCAACATCAACTCTTACCTTCTAGCAAGATCGCTGGCTTTTGTGAATAATCTCTTTTTGTAAAACAGTTCCACTAGCCTTCCTTGCGCGTACACGTTTCCCCGGTTAGCAGCTTGTTTCAGACATTCATAAGCGTTTGCTTCACTCTTAGCAATACCAGCTCCATCCAGGTACATAATCCCGAGAACGCCTGATAACAAAGGAGATGCTATGTATGCGTGAAAGAAATTCGGATGTTCAGTGATTTTCTCCAGACGCAACGTTAGCAGGATCATTAGGTTTTATCTGATCAACCTTATCCGGTTCTAATATCCGCAACACGTCACTTCACAAGACAATGGGGATATATGGCCATCACTGAGCAATCGAATTGTTTCTCTGGAGTTTATTCTTTATTATTTGTCATGCTGTATGATATTTACAAACGTTGCTAGTTTCTTTTGCTTCAGTAGCGCTTTGATCCCTTTATGGAACGTTTTGAGCAATGTGTTCAGTTTGTGCAATAGCATAGATGAGCGAAAAATTGAGTGTGTTCTGGTCAAAGTTATCATTTTTACGAAGTTTTTCTTCTTCTTCTTGAGCCAGTTTTTCATAACAACTGCTAGGCCGCAATAGACCTCGGGGCAGGTGTTGAGCAGCAATTCGATTGTCTCATCGTCCAGAACCGTCAGGCCGTGCAGTCCATGAGGAGGTCGATGGATTGGACATTGGAGGCCAACATGGTCGACGGTTTGTTCTTCTGCACCACATTAACAGGCCGCAGAGGAGGCCATACCCCATTTGTACAAGCAGGAGCGGAAACGTCCGACACTGAAACGGAGCAGAGGTGATCACGGAGCCGGAGTGGACTCCGGAAGGAGTCTACGATTTTCGCCGAAGCCGGACCCGGAGTTGGATTTTTGAATGAAAACCGGACCCGGAACCGGAGCAGGAGGGAGAATTTTAGTTTTTACAGGAGTCGGATAATTAATTTTATTAAATTTAAATTTTCTCTGAACGGCTAATTGTTAGATCAATATATTCGCTCTATTCTCTTGGATAAATTGGTCAGTCATTAGTTCAGGCTGTTGAGGGTGAGGGAGGGTGGCAGACTGGCCTCTGTGTTCTGATCTGATTGGTGCATAGCTTATGCTCAACTGCTGTATCACAGGACGTCAGTTACTGGAAGTTTTACCTCTTTGCTGGGTCGTGTTTTGAGCAGTATTCACAAGTTGTTAGTTTCAGTGAAATGTACAAGACAACAATGCATGTAATATGTATCTTTACAATGCAGCAACGCCAACAGCAGTGCAGTTTCAGTCAAGCTAGCAGAAATGCAGTTCAGGCTATTCCTAAACAAAACATGCCATTATCATCTTGCTAGTTCAAATACAATAAAAGAAATAAATGAAGTGTGTGAATAAAGTGTTATGAAGTGTTTTTAATGTAGTCTGCGTGGCTTTATTTGTAGAGGCTAAAGTGAAAAGATAGCAGTAGCTGTCTTGTTCTTGTTTCATTGTGCTTGTGCCTAAATCACAAAGAGTTAAATAAAAAAGTTATACATGACTTAGTTCAGGTCAGGGCTGCAAGCGTCAAATGAGATTTGGTTCACATGAAAACAACTTATGATTCTATTTCTTGGTTTCAAGTTTGGTAGCATGGTGTATATTTTGCCTCACGATGCAAAATGAGATGTACGATACACAAATGCAAAATCAGTTAGGGTTTAAAGTTAGGGAAAACCTGCAGTTAACCAACACAGACAAGAAACCACTACCTGCTTGCCAGCACTAAAAGCATGACAGTGCTCATCCATACTGGCTAAAGACAAAATGGCTCAACCAGTTATTTTGCCTCATGTCGCAAAATAGACTCTGCTTTCAAGCTTTCGGAGTGTAAACAGGAGTCGGAGTGTAAATTTCCAATGAGCTCCGGTGCAGGAGCAGGACCTAGAGTCACTTTCTTAGGAACAGGAGCAGGAGTCAAAAAAGTGACTCCGATCACCTCTGATACGGAGGCGGTTAAGCGGACCCAAGCTGTTCTTGGGAGGGTCATTCCGAGGGGGTGGGTGCCGGTGTCGGGGATTAAAGTGCGGAGTCTTGTAGGGTTGTCCGCCCACTCCGCATTCCATTGATGATTCGCCCAGTGCGCCGCACGTATGTTGTTTTTGTCAGATTAACTGATGAGTTGTGCGCGGAACAAGACTTTTCGGTCTGGCTGAATCGGCCTGATCGTTTTGGTCTGAGCCGTTTTGGTCTGGCCGTTTCGGTCTGGGGACATTTCGGTCACGACATTTCTGTACATACACAACTGACTGCATTTGTTTATTTAAATGATTATACGGGCAGGCGAAATGTCACGCTAGCTAGTGTTATACCAACTCCCTTTTGAGGAATCATGATTGCGATTAAATGTGAATTGTAATTATGAGTTTGAAGTATTTGTATTAAATTGAAAATGTCGATAATGATTTAATTTGCTTGCTGATGATAACGAAAATCATATGTTCATGCTCATTAACTGTTGGATCGTGGATCATGTTTGCAGTTTTCTTAAATAAAACCTTTCGTTGATTTAAGTACGTTTGCATTAAACAGTGAACATATAAGATTTCTGCAAAATTTCATAGCCTGACCGAAATGTCTCGAGACCGCAACGACCAAGACTGAAAAGTCACGTGACCGAAACGACTCAGAACGAAAAGTTGCGTACCCGTTGTGCGGCGGGTACAAATGGGTGTCTCGATTTCAGGCGTCGCGCAGTTGCACTCGATGGGCAGGTGAGCGCTGAGTGGAGCATGTGTCCAGGCTCCATGGCACGGCGTGCTAGAGATTGTGTGGCTCCACTGCGACGAAGCTCAGCAGGTTGGATGCCTGCGAGGATGGCACGGTTGTCCGCTGGTGTAGGACGCAGACATCCAGTCACAATTCGCAAGGTGTCGTTGATGGCGGGGTCAATAAGGCGGGTGTGAGCACTGCGGCACCAGACAGGAGCGCAGTACTCTGCGGTTGAATGCACCACGGCTAAGGTGGCTGTTCACAACGTTGTTGCTCCAGCGCCCCAACCGGAGCCAGCAAGCCGCCTTAAGAACGCGATGCGTGATGTCAGCTTTTTGCGAAGTGACTCAAGTTGCCGGCGATACGTGAACGACCTGTCCAACGTTACTCCGAGGTATTTGGGCTCGGGGCAGAAGTGCAGGATTTCGTTGTTGTAATTTACTTTTAGCTCACCTTTAGCTTCATTGTTGTTAACATGGAAGGCAGCCGACATCGTTTTTGTAGTGCTGAGCTTTAGCTTCCAGGTCTGGAGGTATCCACCTACGATTGCCATGGCCTTGCTCAGCACCCCTTCCACTGCCGGTCATCTCGATCAGCATGCATGGTTGCTAGGTCGTCAGCATGTGCATACTCTCTGGAGACGGTGGTTGGCAGGTCAGAGATGTAGATGATGAAGAGAAGGGGTGCCAGGACAGATTCCTGTGGGACGCCGTTCTTGAGGTGTCGTAACCTGCTTCGTTTGTCATTTCCGGTGGTAAGGGTGAAGTTGCGATTGCCAACCATCTCCATGATCATGCGGACCAAGTGTCTATCAGGTAGCAATCGCAGCAGCTTGCAGGTGAGGCCAAGATGCCATAAAGTGTCGTAGGCTGCTGTGAGATCGGCAAACACAGCTCCGGCCTTCTTAGCCGAAAAGCTATCCTCGAAGTAAAACATTCTGAACGACATCGGAATAAAAATGAAAGGTGGATGAAAGTTGTAAACGGGCTTCATTTTGAAGCCCAAACCCGGCCTAACATTCACTTTTGAAGCTCAATTTAGGCCCAAAAGCCAAATTTACCAGGTGAATGAAGATATGCGCAACTGCGGGGTATCAAAAAACGTAGTATCAAAACAAACAACGTATTTGGCAAATATTGTGAAAAATCCCTGTTTTCTGATAATTGGCCAACTCCCTTTGGCAATACTTCTTATGCCAAAATTTGCCATTTTTTAGTTGAGCTGTTTTTTTCGGTCATTTGTCAGTAATTGAAATGTCTCAGCAAAAAAGTCCACAATCTGAGTCATTTTGAAAAAGTTTACTATGTTTTCAGAACAGTCAAAATGTGACAGTATTCCTGAGACTGACTGCAAATTTAAGTAAATCCTGAGTAGGTCGCTGGATTTTTATTATTCTCCTAAAAACTGAATGTGCTCGCGTTGCAAGTATGTAGCAGAATCATCTAACAACTTCCCAGTGTTTGCACTGCATTGCATTTGGAACTAAAAACCAACAAAGCTGTGTGGAAAGTTTGATTGGCAAAAAATAACTTAAGTTTCGAGTAGAGACTGTAAAGGAGGTTGAAAAGGTTTTGTTTTTGCACAGCGTTTGAAAATCGCTGAGAAGTCTAACTTCAACAGCACACATTTTAATCGTATTACACAGCAACCACGCTGCTGTGTTTTTATCGCAAGATTACTATTGCATCAAACCTAACTAATACCATGGTCATCAGAAGGATTTTTTCCAGGGGAGGTGCAAATAGTGGATTTTTCCAGGTGGTGACCAAAGGTATTTTTCCTGTTGGGGCCAATATGAGCAAAATGTCATATCACCAACTCAAAACAAACAGAAAAATGTTTGTCTACTAACAAATTTTCAGAAAAAATCTAGTTTGAAAATCCAAGGGGCCTTTGCCTCTACTGCTCCTCCCTTTCTGATGGCCATAACTGATACTCGAGTTCTCTACCTTGAGATTCTAAGCTTCCATTTCCACAAGCTTCGGAATGCCAAAAGAACGACTGTTTCAGATTAAGAAAATCCGGCCTTGCATAAAGCATACCAAGCATTGTTTGAGCATGAACACTTGCTTTCGGGTTTCCATCATCGGCAGCAAGCAACCACCACCTGTGCAGAAAGTATTACAGAGTTTTGACACTGACAAGCATGGGTGTTGATTAAAAGTCACTGTAAATTTTTTTATTGTTGAAAGCATTACTACATATCAAGTGTGAATTATGCAAACCACACCTTTCTGCTTCTTCATTACTTTGCTTTGTGCCAAATCCTTCAAAGTACGCTCTTCCAATGTTGAATTGAGCAGCATGTTTCAAATGAGCTGCATAAGGACTGCTGGATGAAGCCACCTTCATCATTAGTTCAAAACCTATATTCTGCAATTTACAATAAACATATTTATACAATGTTTAGCAACATAGCACAGTCCATGATTTTTCATTAAAACGCAATTGTCAAGTTACACAGTAAGTCATTTTAGTTCACAAAGCATATAATACACTCCTGAATTAAAGCTGTTCCTTGAAAGCCAGAGCTACTTTTACATAATTTACAGCTGCTGAAAACTGCAACAGCAATTCAGAATTACATGCTTATCCACTGGAACAATCTCATAAAAAAATTTCAACTCAGAAAACAAAAAAAAAATTGTATACGTTTCTTTTAACTCACAAAGTCGTATCTATGCCCAGGAAATATTGGTGAGGCAATTCCTGCTGACTACACACACAGGAAAATGACCCAGAGGTCATCCACGAACCAGACGGCATGACTACATCTATGACCCTCGTCTTGGTGTGGAGCCAGCAGAACTACATGAGAATGCTATTGACTGTGAGGTGCTTTGAGTCCTGCCCATGACCCTCCTCAGAGGAAAAGAAGGTATGAAAATGAATGGAAAAGTCATACCTACATATAGGTAATTATTTCTGTGAATGTTTATTGAAATTTGAGAAGCTTTATCAGAACAAGAACCAAAGAAAATAAGTGTTACGTTTTTAAATAGCACTTTAAACAGAAAACAGGTGTTGCAAAACATTTTGTAAAATTAATGTATCTTTAGAGACTGGCATTTAAAGTGGCTGTAGCATTTGCTTACACACTCAGAAGATTTCCCTAGTTGCAACAGAACCTCTTTTGTATGCTTTTATTTTTACACTTGTTGGTTGCTGCAATACCATTCATTCAGGTTAAAGTCTCTTACAATGTGAAAACTAAATATAATGAGCAATATATGAAGTTGCACATCAAAAATTTTAATACAATTCTTTACTGAAATTGATACAGAATCTAAAAAATGCAGCTGCTTAGAAGATAATGTCAAAATGACTGTTGTAGACACACAATAATGCTTGATAAAGAATAATGAAGCCACAATAACATAAAGAACAGTTATATATAGTTCCACTTGTAACAGTTCCTTTTTATATAAACATATTAACTGCGATTTTGTCAAAATTTCTCCAAGCTGAGGATCTCCATTTTTCATTTGCAGAAGTAGCAAATATGCAGTTGAGTTTCATTTATACTCAGTTTTGTACTCTTTTCAGAGTGTCACGAGAAGTCTGTGGGCGCCCATCTCTGCTTGGGCCACAGGTTATGGCTGCTTTTGCAGTAAATGCTGTGTTGATGGTAGGTTAATGGCAGCTCTATGTGTGAACTATTACCTTGCACATGCCCATCAATGCTAAGCACCAGGTTGGATAGGCCGCAAATGCTGTTTTTCACATCTTTGGTATGACCCAACCGTGAATCGAACCCACCCTTACCAGCGTTGGAGGCACATGCTCAATCAATTATACCACTTAACAGGTTGAGCAACAAATCTGTGATGCAAAATTTTTAGAAAAAACATGCGCTGTGGATTGATTTGCTGACAGTTGCAAGTGCTGATCTTGTTTCGATAAAAAGGAGTTACGATTAGTGATAGCCTGCCTTATAACAACACAACTAGGCTTTAAATTACTAAAGAATTAAACTACCCATATGAGCATAGCACCATTGCGAACACTGAGCATGAAAATAATTAATCAGGCCTGTAGAGACCAGGTGCCTGATGTCATGCAATCAATGCATCTGAGCAATCGGTGTGTTCAACACATTTCTGGAAAGTCACTACAGTTAGATTCTTATTTTACTCTTGTTCAAATAAATTTAGTTTTTTGAAGATAACAGGAAAGAATTGCCCATAAAAGACAACTTATTTCTTTGAAGACAACAGGAAAGAATGTTCCTACAAGAAAATGTCATACAGCACTTTATGAAAAAGTCACACTGTATCAACTTTACCTCATCTTTATCTGTTCCTAAACCATCATAATACATAGTAGCAAGCTGGTACATAGCTTGATAATCCCAGTCTTTGATTCGTTCAAATTGAGCAACAGCTTTGTTGAGCAATCCCTGAAAATGTAGTGAATACAATTCCCTATTAAACAACATTGATAGCAAAAACTTGTTGCGCGTGTTATATAACACAATTCATTTGAAATTTGTTATGCAATCAACAAAATGGAGCTAATTTTGAAAAAAAAACCACCAAACCATAGAACATTGTGATTCATTTGACCAATATCAGATAGATTAGACCCGCTGATGAAAACACAAAAAATGTCTACCTCAAAGGTCATAAAATGCTTAGTTTTTTAATTTGTTCAGTAGCATGCAACCTATATGATGCCATTCAATTTCCATCTTTCAAAAAAAGAAACAAGTCATAATTGCATAAATTAAGTGCAACCATTTGAGCTTATTCTATTCTTAAATCAAAAGTTTGGAGTCATTGTTACTCTTCCGAAAATTCACTATTGAAAAATAACACTTCACCTCTGCTAATTTTACTCACTAAATTTCATTTTAAACACATAACACACATCAACAAGGTATTCATGTTTCAAAAAAGTAGCTTTGGTTTCTTGAGTGGTTTTTATAAACCAAGCAACTTTAACAGTTTTGCATTCATGTATAAAGAGTTCATATATGTATATTTTTATATTACCACTTTCGTTAGATTTCCTCAAACATACCATTTTCTATTCTACCAGTTTCACAAACAGTAATCCAGTAATTTTTGTGTGCCACAGGCCCATCATTGTTTTATTTTTTGGCATGACAATGGTTAGACTAGTTGGTGTAAGACTTAATTTATAAAGAAACCGACTTTTGTTAACAACGCTTGTCTATGATATCAACATAGTACAAACACACAAACCCTAAAAACGTTAGGTGAACGTAGAGGAACCTAATCGTATTTTGGAATTGTCAAAAATACTTAGTATTTACCTGTGAAAGAATACATGCAATTTATCTGGAGGACACATCTGCGCAAAACCATGTTAAATTTGCTGTGTGTCGTGAATGTTTCAGAATAGTACTTCTTGCCTTAAATGTGATGAACAATGACAGCCACATGCAATAGAAATAACTCTGTAATATTCCAAACAAACTGTCAGGCAGTGTTGTTCAGTGTTCAGCCAAAACAAAAACAAATTTTCTTTGCAATTTAGAACTGACACATACAGTTTTCGTTGAACTTTGAGCATGTTATATAATAATGTTTATTAGCCTTTGTTATTCACCTTTATTAACAACTTTTGATAATGTTTTTTTGCCTGGGAAAATGCACTGGGCTGTTTTTTCAATTTTTCCATATTTTCACTAGTTGCCAAAAACACATTGCAATTGAAGTTTCAACAAATGATTAAATTACGTAATCTGTTGTTTTTTCTTTACAGTCTACAAACATAGATTTATGAAATTTCAAAGGTAAAAGATTACAGCCAATATTCAAATGAAAAAAATTCAATTAGAAACATATTGGAATGTAGCCTTGTGCCTATTTCATACACATCCATTCATGGGCGTCGAAAGGATTTTTTCCAGGGGGGACCACTAGAGGATTTTTCCAAAATTTTTCAGGGGGACCAAAAGTGGTAAAATTAAATTTTTCCCCTCAAAACTAAGAAAACAATCTTTTTTGCTAAAATTTTCAAAATCTAGTGCCCCCCCTTTCTGACACCCATGCACCTATTATGAATAGGTACATAACCTACTACCAAAAGTGGTAGTAACAGTTTCTCAGGTAGTATATTTTTTCTAATAATATGATGCTTGTTATGTGAAAACTGGCAAACATGCTTTACCAGTATTCATCATTGATAGTAAGGTTTGCATACTCTTCTCTGCTAAATTTTTATAAGTTCTTATTAGTCTGTGTTATTCAGGTGCCAGTTACCTATGCATTACTTTCTGATGGTTAGCACCAAGCACAAAAATTGAGTTTTCAAAACTTCAGTTTCAAAAACAGGCTTTATTAATTAAAATTTAAGATTAAATTTTTTAAAATTCAAAGCCCATATATAGCTCTTTGAATCATACACTAGTTGCCAGCCCAAAAATTTGGGGAGGCCAAAATGTTTGAATTGAGGCGAATAACACTATTTTGTTTAGAAAAACGCCTCTCAAAGCACTAAATGACTATATTTTCAAAAAATTTGAAGGAGGTCATGGCCCCTTTGGCCCCCTTGGCTACGCCTATGGTAGTTGCTGCAATTTCACAGCATGTTCAAACTGGTTTTATTGAACATGTTGGTAATGCTCCCAGAATTTAAAAAATGTATAGCAAACCTGTTGCAAAATTTGTTCTGTTAACTATCACTAATGTGCTTTGTAAGATTCACAGTTTGAAAAAAATGAAAACTTTATAGATACTCTTTTCATTTTAACAAAGCATATCAAATTTAGAAAACAAGAGTATGCATATTGCAGGGCATAGAACAAAGAAGTGTTATGTTTCCATTAAGCTTATAGTTCATGTCAAGGTTGATGAGAGAATGGGGTTGCAAATAAGATGAAGCATTTTGTTAGGATTGTCAGAATGTTAGATTTATAATAAAGTTATGGTTTTCAAAAACTAGTACTTTGCCTATTGGGTTGCTTTTTACATTAGTATACTTGTGGCTTTCCACAACATTTTCTTGCATGCGGTGATCACACAACACAGCAATTTTGCATTCACATTGTTGTTTCCTTTATGGAACTTCACAAGTAGCATGAAGATCAATACAAAATTTTGTTGTCACATGCTAAGGTCTTGCCTACCATGCATAAGTACTTGTTGAAGAAGGCTTTTAAATCCAATAAGAGATTCCAGCTAAGATCTAGGTTGACGTAAAATTAGTTATTTAGTCAGGGCCAGCCCTAGCAGATGCGGGGCCCAACGCAAGACCTGGGCATGGGGCCCTTCTGAGCAGTGATTTTATGACATCATCGTGTTTAGTCAACCGTGTTACGATCGTGGTAGAGCGTAGATATACAGTGCAGCACTAACATGAGAATTGAGCACGTTTGCTAATGTTCGAGAGGAAATTTGCTAGTTCTGATGAGAGCGTTCTTTGTTAACAATGAATTTTATATGGCGTTTCTACGAAATTCTCAAGCGCAAAGTGATTCTGGCAAAAATGAACAATCTACCCAAACACCATGGCGCAGGGTCCAATGCAGCAGCATTGGTTGCATCGGCTTAAGACCGGCTCTTTATTTAGTGCTGGATTCAATAACCTAGTACAATGGCAGATGGACTACTTTCTCTGCAAATGCCAATTAAGCATTAACTGTATCAAATAACTAATTACCTTTCAAAACTAGGTTGAGTACTGCATTGGTATCTTACTATTTCTCTAGTTACTATGTGTTTGGCTGAAACACATGGTCCATATCAATCAGTCAATTAATATTACAAATTTGTTTATTCCTTCCTTAGTTTGGTATGTATCAGTGTTCTTCAAGGAAAAAAAACAAAACAAAAAACACTAACAGACAGCTAGGATAGATAATGCAGTGATTGTTGCTTTTCACTCAGCACAAAGTTGATGCTTTGCTGTCTTGACTATTGTAAATGATTTAGTAGCACAACTGTGCAGTAGGCCTAATAATACTAATAAGGCCACAGCAACTCTAATAAAACACTACAGCAGTAATTAATAGTAAAGCTTTTTCGCATACCTCTTCATAATAAAATTGCCCAAGAAGAAATGGAGCTGCTTTATCTCCAGCATTAATTTTTTCTAGCAAATGAACTTCAATTTTGTCGAAAAGTTGATCATCTGTTGTGCAGCTTACTACTGACCCAGCAGCTTTGGAAGTATCTTCAACGATTTCTTCTTGCAGGGTACTTACTACACTACCACCACCACCAGGAGCAGAAACTTCTAACTTTTCCATTTTGTGTAAAATTAGAGTTCCCTACGGCATATGAACACACCTGTTACCTTTCATTCGGTTGACTTAGCCTAGTACAGAACGCGGAAATTGGTTATTGCAGTTACAAACCGCGGGTATCTTCGAGTAGCTATTTTTGTTGACATAATGTAGCAAGCGCTGCAACACGTCTGTAGCATCACTACAAACAAGCAAAAAAATTAGGAAAATCTAATCCCCCAGTATTTAAATAATTGATAAAAATTCTTGCAAATTTTTAAAATATGGACATTTTCTCATAATGTGAGTTTTGAAAATCACTCGCATGAAAATCATTAAGCTTCTAGTGGTCCGTATTAATGGCTGTAGTCATAGCAACGATAAAAATGGGAAACCACAACTTTGAGATGTTTGTAAAGCCACATCAGTGACCCACACCAAGCGAATCTATCGCAATTTATTGCGTAAGGAAACTAGTTTCGTGTGTTACACATCTTCAGTCCTTATTCAAATAGAATCTTCTTGAATATTATTCTATTTGAATAAGGACTGAAGATGTGTAACACATGTAACACTGAAAAGCTAGGGCCTGTAATTGTTTGAGAGGTTCACATTTTCAGACTCCGCCTCGGCTCCTGTTTCAAAATTTTTTAATCTGGTGTCAAGCGAAATTTATGACTTGCGAAATTTCTGACTTCACACCATGTACGCATGCACAGAGTAATCTTCTACATACCAAATACGCTGATAAAATTGATTATTAGGGTTTAGGAATTCGTGTTTAGGTAAGTGTGTCGGGTTAGGTTTGGGTTAGGGTGAGAAAAAGAAAAATAATCGAGGTCAGCGACTAAGTCCGAATATTTTCAATGGTTTAAGTTATG
>Ga0210059_1005737_pt1 | contig 19916 bp, 10 predicted proteins | sample Ectturendosymbi2_FD_188042 | JGI IMG/M metagenome (GOLD analysis project Ga0210059, IMG submission 188042) | Ecteinascidia turbinata endosymbiont from Florida, USA - Sample 2 (SPAdes) (version 2) | ecosystem: Host-associated > Tunicates > Ascidians > Unclassified | place: Key West, Florida... | reverse complement strand
GTATCAAAAGACTCGGATTGTAGCCTAGTTTCCAGTAAAAACTTCAGCGAAATACTACCACCTAACGGTTGGCGCCCAGGGCCAGGCAAAGTGGGCCAAGGTGGCCTAAAAGTCCTCCACTTATGACATCACTCACAAAAAAATGCATCCCCCAAGCAAAAAATTTTTTTCGAGTGCAGACTAGAAGACTTACCGCGTCTTTTGAGACTTTTACTGGGTCTGCAGAGCATACCGGACTGGAGAAATTCCCATGCAAAGGCATGTGCGTTTAGGCGTTTTTTTTCCAGAAATCCCCGAATACTAGCGGATGCCAAAGTGTTAATTACTTTGTTTTTTATTTTAGATCATACCTTTTCAACCCAAAACCACAGCAAGTCATCCAAAGAATCAATAGTCTCAGATTTTAGTCTAGTTTCCAATAAAAACTTGACCAAAATACTACCATCTAGCGGTTTGGGCCTAGAGCCATATAAAGTGGGCCAATAAGGCTTAAAATAACTCTACTTATGACGTCACTCACAAAAAGCCTGAAACCAAACACCAAAAAATTTTTTTCATTGCATATGCGAAGACTTGCCGAATCGATTGAGGGTTTGAACAGCTTTCTAGCGCAATCATCAGCAGAGATATTCCCGTGCAAACTGTTGGATTTTAGCCTTAGCTTTCCGGAACAAAAGGTGTGAAGGGTTTGAACAGCTCTGTAGTGCAATTGACTAAGGAGCTATGCGGTTAGTAAGACAACTGAAAAATGCTTGAATTTAGCCCAATTTCCAAATACGATATATACATATGCCAGCAGTGAAGATGCTAAACAGCTGAAAAAATGTGAAAAATTAGCGTGAGTGTTGAACTCCAGAATTGCAGACCAGAATCACAGGCGTACACACCTATACCTGGTACCTATGGTTGAAGGAACGTACCACATATCATTAGTATATCAGTTCTTTTGTCTCCATCCACATCTGTGAAAGCAGCTGCAAATCCCTGATTTGTTCGCTGATCAAAAAAAACCTGAAATGCATGTTTGGCTTCACCTTTAAAGAAAATAATAATAGAGTATCGTTTCAAAGATAGAAACTTTATAAACGTGCAGTACAAATAACAGAGCTATGGTATTAGACTACACAAGCGACTACCCAGGGATCTACATGCACAATTGCAATGTAGAAAATTCACCTAATTAATTGAACATGACATATTCAGTGCCTTGAGTTAAAAATCGTTAAATTGCGTGACAGTCAACTCAAATCCAATATTTTTAAACAAATAAGATTTAATTATTTTCAAACAAGTTTTTTCACTTCGTGGAAATTACTACCCATTTGTAAACAAAGTCAATATCTTTTATATTTTTTGACCTAAGCTTTATTCAAATCCAGTGCAAATGCATTTTTTCACCTCGGTGTTACATAAACCAATGGCCAAAGGTGACAAGTTGATACTTGATAACTCCTTTCTAGTAGGTTGCCATTTCTAGTGTTTTTGCTGCAATTGAAGTTTCCCCAAAACTCAACAAATGTTATTTCAAGCTTCTGACTCATGTCTAAAGAAAGCACTTCTACATCTGGGTCCGGATGATTAGTAAGTACAAATTGCAAAATAAAGAATGAGGACCATCTGCGTAAAGAATAAGCCCTTATGAAGTATTGGGCATATTGTTTCCACAGTGTTACCAGAAACAAGATTCCAAAATGAGAATATACTTCATACAAGTAAGATATATTTTGAGAATATGCATGGTGCCCTAACAACAAAGGCTACTGCACAAAGATTCACACTGTGGCAGCAAGGAAGTTTATGGAGATCACATGCAGTCCATTCTAATGTTGCTTGTTTGCACCACATGCATATGCATATGTGCTATTCTTCACACACATCTCATTCAAGGTGCATCACACACTAAACAGCACCAACCAAGCAGCTACAACAACTATTTCATTACAAAACAAAAAGTTAAAGGTATTATATTTGTTTTTACAGTAATTCTCAGTAAAAACATCCAAAAGTAAATAATGAAACCTGGTAAATTAACAGTTAACAGTCAATATATTTCATGCTAATAAAATATCATATATCTGTTAATAACATATATATATTGATTCTATGGAACAGTGTCATTCAAATGAATTTCATGCACTTAAAGTGAACTAAAATAACTCACCTTAGATGTTACATCTGAAATCGAATGAGAAAATCCAGCACTATAAATATTTGAAAAGAAGAAGAGGACCACACATTGATGAATGTGCACCAGCAATTCTTTCATCATGGAGAAATGGTAGTCAATGCATTTCAACTTTGAAGAGACTGTCCAGTGATAAATACTACATGCTAGTAACTTTTTAAAACAAAACAAAAATATGCAGTTTTAAAATATACTCAGTATGACATGTTTCAGTGATTTCTTCAGTAAACAAAACATCTTAATTCCATCTAATCGATTCTTGATGTTCCAGACACTTGTAAGTCATTCTGCAGATATGCAATGAACATTTTACTAAATGTGGAAAAAAACATCATGCGAATCAGGTTGTGCTAATGTAAGTACAATCTCTGCAACTTAACTCTTTAATGAAACGATCGCGATTGATTTAACGATCGCGATTGACCAGCCCTTTTTTGGCCATAAATCGCCAGCCGCTAGAGCTAGAGAGCTGTTCAAACCCTTTACAGATTCAGCAAGTTTTCTAGTTGACATCGAAAAAAAACGTTTTTCATTTTCGGTGGGGCTTTTCTGGCGGTGGCATCACAATGAGGGCATGTTTTGGAAATTTCGGTCACCTTTGGCCGGCCCTGGGCCCCAACCCATTGACCGATTCTATTGGCTTAAAGTTTTGTTGAAAACTAGGTCAAAATCTGCGTCAATACAGCCCTTGATTGACTTGATAAGATATCTGCAGCCAAAATTATGGGTCAAAAAAACAGTTTTTGACCTAATTCAAAACTTTTCAGAAAAGGCACAATTTGCCCTTTTAGGGCAAACTTTGGCCAGCTATAACTCGGCAGCAGATTGAGCTAGAGAGCTGTTCAAACCCTGTAATGACTAGTGGCGTCGTGTAGTTTAGATTTAAAAAATTTTTGTAGAATTTGGTTGGGGGGTTTTGGACCAATGGGATCATGACAGGGGCATGTTTTTTGGTTAATCATATGACGCCATCATCTGATCCCACGGTCCAATATTTTGGCTCGCAGTATTTTAGGATTCTAGACGAGAATACATGCTTTTAGAGCCCTTGATTGAGTTTCTGGCGTTTCTGGTTCATAAGTTAGGCCAAAAAAAGCTAATTGGTAAGGGGCTTTTTTCAATACTTTTGGGGGATTTCCCTAATTTATTTCAATGTTTTTTGGTCCTAATCTTAGAACCAGGAATGCTAAAAACCCATTTGAACCCTTCAAAGTCCTGAAATGTACCGAAAAAACAGCTAAACTAAAAAAAAATTAATGTCATTTAAATGGCTTCTGCGGGTCTCAAAGGGAGGTCGGGCAAAAATGATGACGTCAGCAAAAAATAACATAAACATCAAAAATAACATAAACATCCTATCATCACATAAGCATTAAAAACAACAGACATCCTGAACTGATTTTTTTTTTATTGCTAACTACATACCTTCACGAGTCTTTAGAGGGTTTGAACAGCTCTCTAGCTCATTCTGACGACAAGTCATTGCCTGGGGAGAAATGCCCCTCAGAGTGGCTTTTGAGGGAGCAAAATTTAGGTCAATTTTTGGTTTATGAGCCATAATTTTCCTTTCCGATGTGCTAGGAAGTCAATCAAAGGCTCTGTAGACACGGATTTTGACCTTTTCAACTAAACTTTAAATGGCCCATTGGGACAGCACCCAGGGCCAGGCAAAGATGGCCAAAATAACACAAAAACACCCATACTTTTGACATTACCCCCAGAAAACCTTGAACCCAAAACGAAAAACGTTTTTATTCGATGTCAACTAGAAGACTTGCTGAATCTGTAGAAGGTTTGAACAGCTGTCTAGCTCTAGCAGCTGGCGATTTATGGCCAAAAAAAGGCTGACCAATATGTTGGCGCGCGCGGTCTTTAAAGGGTAATATTCACCTTTGTTTAATTGCTAGTTTTGTTAAGCGATATACAGTTTCACAATTTGCAAAGTTTTTTTTTAATGCTGAAAAGTAATAGTTAAAACAGAAGATATTAGCATGCTAGCACTGTGTGCAGTGTTCACAATATTAGTCAGCTTCTGAAGCAGACGAATAATCTATGGCTTTAAGATCAACAGTTGCAACAACATTCTGAATGGAACGAGCAAAGTTATTGTGAGAAGCAATGTTGCTTTGTAAAGTAGTGCATACTTCACTTAAATATTCATCAATAGTGTCTACTGTAGGCAAATGACTAGTAGTAGCTGATGGTATGCTGTGAAAGGCACTTAACAAAAATTTGCGAAAATGATCCAACTTTGCTTCCAGTTTTCTGTTGCTTGTGTTCTGCCTTTGGATCTCAGCCTCAAGTTTCTGTACTGCTGCTTGTAAATTCATAATGTGTGTTTCAAGAACAGTATTTTGCTGTTCACATTCAGTATTTGCTCTATTAAGGCGGTGAAGCTCACTTTCTTTAGCTTTATTATAATCCAAAAATGCTTCAGTGAAGATAGGAATATCACTGCCATCCAAGCTTTGCAGGGGACGATTCAAACGCTTATTAATAATATCATTTGCAGCTTTGCCACCTGCAGAAGAGGATGAAAAATGACGACCTTGTGTTTCTTGTGACCGCTGCAAAAATAACTTGTATTTTTCAGATTGCTTATATTCTTCCAAATGTTTAAGGTACTTTTCTTTTTCACGCTCTGCAGCATCCACATAAATGCGCTTCTCGCTATCATCCATAGTACTCCATTCTTCACCAACCAATTTAGTTATTTCAGCAAAGGAAAGATTAGGATGTAACTTTGAAAGATGTTCACGTCGACTGCTCATAAATACAACATATGCATTTACAGGTTTTTTAGGAGCATTTTCATCTTTGATTAGTTTTCTTCTTTTTCTCCCTTTGGGCCAACCACGTTTCTTCTTTTCACAGTTAGTTTGTTGACACATCGGTGCTGACATAATAATTAAATAAGTCACCACTGGTTGTAACTTCAGTACAAACTGCAAACGAAAGTGTGAAAGCAAGTATTAAGCATATATATACTTAAAGTCATATCTGCAAGTTTAGCAGTAATAATATTTATTTATTTCAATTTTTAGCAAGACTCATGGTCCACATAACAAGGATACTCAAATAACACAAAGATGGCTGGTTATAGCACATTACAGAGTTGTTGGTGTTAGATGATAAACACAGACAGATGCATCATCAAATAGGAATCAGGCAGTGGGCAAGAAATGAAGACATTATAACATCAAGTTCTGAAGTAAATGGCTAAAAAAGTCAGATGGGTGTGTTCAGAAGCATATAAATAGTTTCTACCAACCGAGCTTTGAAATGCTTTTGAGAGATATTTAGTTTGACAAAATTTAAAGCAAGATTTGAAACTAACAGACAAAAAGAACACTGATGGACATGTTGGGATTAAGAGGAACTGTGGAAACTCTGGCAGGGCAAGTAATGTATGATGACAAGGACATATTTTTGAGGATATATGAAGATCAGATTATGCCCTAAGAAAGGTAGTGCATCCAAGGGGTCTGTTTGGCTGTCATGACAGGTCCCCTTGTACTGTAGGTACTCAGCATTAACACCAATCAAACATCGACTACTGCCACTGCAGGTCTCTAATGCAGGTGGTTTAGAATAGGCAAAAGCATTGGACGCCTGTAAATACCACAAGATCACTAAGATAGCTAAGATCGCCCTAAGATCGTTAAGATCACTGAGATCGCCAAGATTACTACGATTGCCAATATAACTAAGATCGCCAAGACAACTAAGATCACCAAGATTACTAAGATCGGACATGAACATTAAGTTGTACTGGATCTAATTTTATAGTAAAGAAAATATAAAAGTGAATTGTAAATCCAATTTCTGTCCAAAAATTTAAGCAAGTCACAACTTTTTAATAAGAAAACGCTGCAATTCCTTTTAATGAATTTAGTCAAATACGGTTTTGATCCTAGCTATATTCTTTTGAAAAATGAGACAGTGTGGATCTAATGTGAAAAAGCATTTATTGGATCCAGTACAATTTAAATTTTCTCTTTTATTTTAACAATCTTGTCGATCTTAGTAATCTTAGCCATCTTAATGATCTTAGCAATCTTAGCGATTAGTGATCTTCGCAATTTTAGTGATCTTAGCAATCTTAGCGATCATAGTGATCTTGTGGTATTTACAGGTGTCCACGAGATCACTAAGATTGCCAAGATCACTAAGATCGCTTTGATTACTAAGATCGTCAAGAATGCAAAATCAGAAGTTAATCTCAGTGGTCTTAGCAATCTTGTGGTATTTACAGGTGTCCAGGCAGATCTCTCCTTGGGGGTAAATGTACCTAAGTTTGGGAACCACTTGTTCAGGATTAGGGCAGTGATGTAGTTGAGACCATAACCTTCGAGACCGAGACCTGGTTGATGAAATTTCGAAACGAGACCAAGGCTTCATTTACGTTTACATGGCCAGTTTTGCATTGTCTCATTACCATATAAGGATAACAAGTGGTCTGGTTCTGAACGTGATTTGCTGAGTCAACGCTCTGAACGAGCCAATGCGTTGGCCACCTCGACAGCAAGACGTCTCGTTATGAAGGGTACGTTGTCTCGTTCGCGCGGTACTAGGCTAGCACCTAGCATTCAGTGCCTGTCTCTACATAAGATATGCCTGCACCATTATGTTAACTGTTAGCATGTTGAGTTCAGTTTTGGAAGTGTAACTGTAATACCAACATAAGTACCATGCAGTCGACAAGGCACGTCAGCGAGGATGTGTAGTTTTACAACAGTCAATAGATAGCAGTTTAGGTTTTGGGTTGGCAGTGTTTGGATTTCTAATTTTGAAGGAAAGAATCTTAACCAAATGTTCAGAAACCACCTGTTAAAAGCTGTTTGCTTCTGCATTTTACATGTCATTGAAAAAATTGAGTACAATAATTTTATGCTATCAGTGGCAATAGAAGTAGAAGTTACTACAGTAACTAAAATATACTTTTTGAAATGTAGGCTATCTGCCAGTTTTAGATATCCCTTATTTTTTAGAAATGAAACATTACTGAGAAGGTGCTTGTTCATTATAAAGGCTGAAAGCTGCGCACAACAAATGATAAGAAGCTCTGTTTAAATACAAATATGTATTTGAAATAGGCAAATAGGCTACTGGTCAGCTGGAGTGGCTTGGTAGTGTTAGGAATAGTTGTTTTGAAAGTAAGAACTTTGTGTGTTGCAATAATCTTCATAAATCCGGCTTGCAAAAACAGGGCAACTTGCTGGCATCAGTGGTGATAGTAGTAAAAGATATATAATTATTTCATTAGCTCCTTGAAATAATGTCATAGGATATGTTTAATATAACAAATATGTGACATTAGGCTATTAGTTTAAGTATCAGTGTAAACTAAAGATTTTGACTGATGTGTCACCAAATTCCACCTAGGCACTTGCAGACACATGCAATATGAAGCAGTAATGTCCATAATGTTTTTCAGCATTGTGCTTAGGAGACCTGTGTGAAATTTGTATGCTTGTAGCTTTGTACATGTGACATCAACGCATGCTGAAAACGTCAGTGTACGTCTGCTATGGATGGATTCATGATGCAGCATGATCCATAATTCACGGCACCAACTTCATGAGAGGCATGAACAGCAATTGCCAAATTTGTGAAATCTGTAATCAGTTTACATGCTTTCCAACTCCATACAACCCTTTGTTCACTAGCCTGCACACAGTGCACAGTAGATGTTTACCGACACGTCTGCCACACGGAATGACTTTCAAACATGTAAACCGAACGGTGCAATGACGTCAGAACAGGCTGTCTCGTTTTTGCAGACCGCCACTTGACATGTAAACCTAATAATTAAACACTCCGAGACAGAGACCGGAGATGTGAAGTTCAAGACCGAGACTTCAAAATTTGTGCATTTTGCCGATTTTTTTTAAATGTCGTCATCACTTCTGACTTTATTTTTTTCAAATTTCTGGCATTTTCCAACATGTTTTTGTTGTTTCTTACTTGCAAATACAATAAACAAAAAATTGTTGAATTATAGAAATTTTAATGAACCATTCCTTTGCAACATGCACAAGACCTGAAACCTTCGAGACTAAGACTTGCAAAAATGGGTCTGAAGACTGAGACCAAGTCTGGAGACTCCATCACTCGTTAGAGGTTGGGTTTAGGTAAGGATTTAAAGGTTAAGTTTGGGGCTTCATTTTAATGTTACTAGCAAGTGTAGTGGAACCAGCTAGGGCACACCTGTCATGTGTTAATGTCACATCACAAGCAGTGAACGAACAAGTTTTCAAAAGTTATGTCCCTTGGCAAACCCACAGCCACTGCCTTAAGACTAGCCTGTATGGTTTTAGTGTTTAAAGGACAATGCATTCAAAACCTTGAGTGTAGTTACTTTGCTTTTGAGATTATGCTATATTATGGACCACAGGCCAGAAAATTCTTATTGTTTAGCATGAATAGGCCGGGTGGTTTTTTGTTAGCTCCAGGTAGGCCGGGCTACAAAAGTGTTGGTCTGTGCTATAGTATCTCTAGTGCACAGATTATAGAATATTGCAAGATTTTACTTTTGCCATAAAAATCATCGATGTTATTGATATGAAACAAATGTACAACAGTGTAAGTGCCAAGTAGGGGGAAAGAAAATGCTTTTTGAAACTGGAATTTTACTATATTGATGTTTCTTATGAGTTTTAATTTTATGTGTATATGCTTTTAAACTGCATTTCGCTTTTTCTGGCTTTTTTGTGGACAAGGTCTGGTTTTTTTAGGGTGAAGACAGATTGGCAGGGCCGGATTTAACTGATGCGAGGCCTAAGGCTAATCCACTTATGAGGCCTCTTCTCCCATTGTTGCAAGGGAAAAAATGGAAAGTGTTGCCAAAATCTAAAAATGACGCTCTGAAAATACGGTCAGTAAGAAGTTCTAAGTCATTACTGGAGTGCCCACGATCACTGTGTTTGTTACTGCCTTCGATGCAAAAGCATTTAATTGCACATAATTTTAAATCCTACTTGGCTGGCGGAAACAGCATTATTAATTGCCATAGGCAAAACAACCGAAATCGCCACAATTGAAATATTTGACAAAACAATTGTCCTACGTTTTTTACAAGAGTCACATCTGTTTTTCTTATACGTGTTAAAAAAAAACGAACAAACTGCACCTATATAGTATGTGTGACAACATAAAGACTTTAAAGCCCAACATGAGGACCACGTTGCAAGTCACTTACTATTATAGATGTAAAAATCTCACACACATGAGCAAAACACGTTTCGTTACGCAAAACGCACCCAAATTGTTGTAAGCGTAAGGCTCACGATTTGTGTGTTTCTTACTTTTTCAGACTAGTAAACTAATCTGTTACACAAAAAGATGAGGTTTAAAAACCAGTACCGTTGCCGGAAAGTCTTGAACAGAGGATTTAAATTTGCATAAGAGCTTCACATTCTGAAAATTGATAAAATCTTCACTGACACTGGTTTATACTGTTTCATATTTAAATTTTTAAGGGCTGAGCTCATCAATGCCCACCTTGGCGACTGGACTAATTTAAATTTCGCTCATGATACTGTCATTATTGAAATACCTATAAAGAAATAAAAAGCTACAATCATCGAATCAAGTAAGTAAGGCTGAACATAACCCAGTTGGCCAAACAGTTAAAAAGGTTTTGTCCTGTCTTGGTCTTCTTCATAATTAATAAACTATCTAAGATTTCATTACAATTTGTTTGCCCAAGTTAGTCACTTTTAATGTACCGAATGCAGCATGCTTGGTGTGGACCACCTCTCCTAGAACAGTGACCTTTTAATTCATTTTTAATTCTTTTGAATCTTGAAAAGGATCTTACACCAAGTAGTTTGTGACCATAAAGCTAAGAAATAACAAGGCTTCGCGTGGTTGGATAAACTAAGAATCACTTTTCTAAGGCATTAGACCCAAATGCACGTTTGTCATATTTTTGCTGCTTCCCTGTATCGTTGGGGAAGAATTCTGCGGTTGCCAGATGCCAAAATGGCTTTTGCTTGTTATTCAAGCTCATCAATATCTTCTCTGATTTGCTTAGTATGACAGCAGAGATGCGCGGACTGAGAAATTTTTCAGTCCCAGTCCACTCCTGATCCGATGAAATTGAATCCGATCCAGTCTTGATCCGCAAAATTTTTGAAAATCATCAGTCCGATCCAGTCCTGATCCGCCAATGTAAACTTATGTATTTTTGTTTTGCCTCATGGGGCAAAAGAGCTATACTGGATCTATTTTGCCTTTAGCCAAATACGATTGGTTGAAGGCAAAATAGTTCCAGAAGTGCTTTTGCCTCATGAGGTAAAATAGACACAACCTTTTGGCATTTTCAAAATTTTTAACAAGGAGATGTCTATTAGGCATCAGAGGGAAAAGCACTGCTGGAGTTATTTTGCCATTAGGAGAATCCGATTGCTTGGATTGACCAAGTGAAAAATGGACGATGTACTTGGATTGGGGTAAGGTCCTTGTTACATGACCTAAAACCCTAAACCTCAGACAAAATCCAAAACCTAAACCCAAAACATAGAACCCAAAACTTAAATCCAAAACTTGAACTCAAAACCTAAACCCAAAACCTAAACCCAAAAACTAAACCCAAAACTTAACCTAAACCCAAAATTCAAACCTAAAACCTAAACCTAAAAGTTGAACTTAAACCCAAAACTTAAACCGAAACTCAAACAGACATCCTAAATGTAAACCCAAAACCTTAATCCTAAACTTTTTGAAAAAGTACATTAAAAGCACTCCTATCAACTGTAACCTCTACAAGCTAAGCCAAACGAAACGTGAGAGCAAAACCAACGAAGAATCGCACAGCAGGCATAGACACTAACCACTCAACTATGTTCACATTTGCTACTAGAACTCAACGTTATATGTGAACAAATGTGGATACAGTTGTAATTGCAAAATAGTCCCAGCAGAGTTTTTGCATTTGATAACAAAATATGCACTACCATTTTTATTTAGCAAACCTGTGAAATCGGATCACAACTAAAATTTTTGATATTTTTAGAATAATCACATTAAAAGAACAAAAATTTCTCAGTCCGATCCAGCCCTGATCCGCCAATTTTGCAGTGTGATCCAGTCCTGATCTAGCCAAAATTGGCTTCAGTCCTGATCCAGTCCCATTCAGTCCTGATCCATGCTCATCTCTGCATGGCAGCAGTACAAACTTCCGCAAGTACTCAACAGCAATCTAATTTCTGAATGACATTACTGAAGAAAATTCAAATGGAAAGAAATCACATCTAAAAGCACTGATCAGCCTTTACGCGATACAAATGCTGACAAAACTACGGTATTGCTCAGTCACCTAAGAAACAACTATGCTTTTAGGCAGTGTCTATTTTGCTACCAAGATGGCAGCAGCAAATAGCTTGGTAGAAAGGAAGTAAATGTAACTAAAAGATAAACCTACAACCTAACCCCAACCTAACGCTAATCTAACCCTAACCAAACCATAACATAACCCTAAGCTAACCCATGCCTTACCTAATGCTAATCTAACCTAATGCAAAGCTAACACTAACCTAACTCTAACCTAACACTAAGCTAAGCTAACCCTAATCCTAACCCAACCCAACAACACTAATCCCTAAAGGTAACATGTAAGCGGAGCCTGAAAAAAAGCAAAGAAAAAAACAAAATGAAAGTCGACAAGGCGACGAGAGTCGAACCAGAAACATTGGCACAGCAGCACTAACACCTAACCGTTACACAATGAGCACTACTGCGTTTTCCTGACGAAATCACAAAGTGACCTTCTTCTTTGTATTGCATTTGATTATGCCACGTGACCGAATCTTCAACTGCGGGCACAATATAGCTCCAGCCAATTTGTTGCCTCCAGATTATCACCGGTAAAATAGACACTAATACCATGCTTCATTGTAGGATACTGCCGCTAGCCCTACACAAAGCTCTTATCTGCAGTACAACCTACCTTACTTTGATCAAGTGCAGTGATGTAACTAGAGTTTTGAGCCAGGGGGAAACTTAACTGATGGAGACCCACTGGCTAACACCTTGAAAATACTCAAATAGTTGAGAACAATAGCAAATCCGGCATTGAACGACTATGCAAAAACCCGAAATCACCGGAAAACCCTCCAAAAAACGCAAAAAAACAACAATCTACTGAAATTAAAAGAATAGAAAATAATACCAAAGTACAGGCTAGGTGTAGGGGCCCGGTTTTTACATTTACCTTGGCAGGGTACCAAGGTGAAGTTAGCCGCACTTTTCCCAGCCGCACTTTTCGGAGCAGGCGAAAAAAAAATTCGCAAAAAAGGCAGTTTTCCTTACAGCAAATGAAAGGGATTCTATATTCCATCAGTATAGAAGACGTAGACTGAAAAAGAAACCATTGCAATGCAAAACAATTTTCAAAATCAAACAAATACGTTCAGAACATTTAGCCCAGAAACATAAAAAAGCAAGCTGTCAAACAAATTTCCAACCGCTTTCCGGAACACGTACAAGCACTGAAGCACATATTTTATATCACAGTCTTTGCAAATTCATGCAGATTCCATTTCTGTTAAAATTTTGAACTACACTATTCGGAATCGAGAGATTTCGTACAAAATGTTAAGTACGGTTTTTACATAAAGTTAGCGTCTGTGACACACAAATATCGGCTGAAAACCTGTTGTTCACCCTAATTTTAAACAACTTTCCGGAACACGTACGAACAAACATTTTTAAGTTTGAACAACACTATTCGGATACCTGAGATTTCGTACAAAATATTAAGTACGGTTTTTATGCACAGATAGCATCTGAGACACACAGATGTCGGCTGAAAACCTGTTTTACATCCTAATTTTAAACAACTTTCCGGAACACGTACGTACACATATTTTATATCACAGTCTTTGTAATTTAATGAAGATTCCATTTCTGTCAAAATTTTGAACTACACTATTCGGAATGGAAAGATTTCTGACAAAAGATTCAGTAACAAGACCGTACAACACACAACGCAACTTCAGTATTAACGCTGCATTTGTTTTCATACAGGTTGACTTGACAAGGTTTGATGCAATCTGTGGCGTATGCAATAAGGACAGCAATGACTGGATTTTGTTGCTAAGACGACATTAATCATGAAATATTCTTAGAGTTTTCTCTTTGTAGTCAGTCATTTGTGAAATGTGCTTCTATAACCTCATGCATCTTGCAGTAACGAACACAGAAGTTTTTGCTGTGGGTGTGGGGATGCACAGTCATACTCCTTGTACTTCCTCTCACTTCTCCAGTGAACGAACAAAAAGGTTTTCACGGAAGGCTGAGATTTTTCTGTACCTTCAAATCGGGAAGCTATTTTCAAGCCTTTATTGAAAATTTGATTCATACTTATGAAGTTTAGTCAATCGTTTATAGACAGCAGACTGTAGGCTACGTTAGTGTAGCAAATCACCAAAAATGGCCGCAAAGTGGGCTGCATCACCACTCCTGTGACATTTTAGAGCAGTAATAAATGGAACATTTTTAAATTTTTTGAAAACTGCAGGTTGTGCAAGTGTCCAGCAAAGCTGTGTGCTGCGTTGATGCTTTTGGAAGAGATTATGAAAAAGAAGAGGGTGCTGTTACGAAATATACAGTAGGTACACCTACTTACTAAATTGAAATAATTGAAATCAATCATAATCTACAGACTCTTTTACATTTCTTATTCGTGGGAACTTTCTCGACTTTCTCGAAAGAAAATAAAAGGAACACATCCTCGAAATGACTGACTTTCGGGATAATTGATTCTTCCAAAACAAAAGGATAGTTACAATTGCGGCATCTTTTGCTTTCAGGTAATGAATAGTAATTATAACACAAGAGATCAGAATCAATCAACCGTATGGTACTTCTGATTTACTTATTGTCAGCAACAGATTGCAAAAACATTCATTACAAAGTTTCCGAGAATTACAGAAAAATGCTTATTTGACAACAAAGTTACTTCTCTCCAGCAAACAAGGAAAGACTCCAGCCAACAAGGAAGGACTAAAACGATCTCTGCTATGACTGGTAAGCGTAATATATTTGCACTTGTACTTGCAGCTATATTGGTCTCTGTGTGTTTGTTATGAGAATTCAACTGTAGTAATTAAGTGATTAACTAGCCCGCAACCAGGGAGGGTGACCACTGGGCAATTGCCGACACCAAAATTTTCAAAAACAATTTAATTGTTGGGTACAACAAGTAACCAGAGATGAAAGTAAGCCGGAACGCCGTTCTGGTAAAAGAATTATTGCCGGTACGGCATTCCGCTTAGAGTTTTATTGTTACATATAAATTGTCACACAGAATGTCCGAAGGCGTTTTGAGATTGCATGAGGACAGTTACACAGTTTTGTTCAGACGGGTGTCCTTCTTGTTGCTTTTTATGGGTAAAATACTGGTAAAGGCAAGATTTAACCATATGGCTGCACTGTAGCCAAGGCTACATATATTCAGTGGAGCAAAATGTTAACACTTTGTAATACCGCGCGTGTTCAAGCTGGGTACGTTCTTCGGCTTCAATTGTTTTGTAATACAGTAATCTTGAGCCATTCTGAATTACAACTCAATGAAATTGCAAAGATTGATTTCAACTACTGCTGACCCGAAGTAGACATGTATCTTGATGTATGGGTAATGCAAATTAGTAGATTGAGCTTATTAGTGTAGTTAGGAGAGTGAGCTTCACGTGTGCTGCAAGTTGTAAGTTTTTTTCTGTTTTTCAAAGTAATCAGGATAAGGGGATCTCATATAGGCTAGGCTGTATTAACTTGATAATGTCGAAATGTGCATAAGAGGGTAGATCTAGTCAGCGAAAGAAAACAACTGCCAAAACAGATGCATTACTAGCTGTTTTAAATGCATTATGAGCGGGACGTATGGTAGGTCCAACCTTAACCAAAATCCAAAACCTAAATCTAACTTCAGGTTCATTTGTGAAAGACCAATTGAAATTCATTCTTTTCACCAACAGTGCCGCCCCGAGGCATTGCCTCCCCCCGCCCCCTTTTAGGGGCCCTTGTCTCGAGACCCATTTTAGCGAGTCTCGGTCTCAAAGGTTTTACAGACCTGCACAATATACGGCCCGTGAAAGGTTTTCTGGCGGCCAGCACGAGCTTTCTCAACTGTAGAATGTGTTGCAAAAGCTCGACCTCGAATAAGTAATTGTTGTTCCAGATTTTATTCCATGCTACAATGAAATCTCCACATCAAAATTAAATAGATTTTTGCGGGCCCGTGGTAAATTTATGTTGATAATTTGGCGCTTCCAGCTTTCTGAGTTGTGCAGGCCTGGTTTTAGGTCTCGTCTCGGTCTCGATGGCTACAGGTCTCGAGACTTTGAAGATTGCAAAGAAATCGTTTAGTAAAATTTCTATAATTCAACGAATTTTATTTGTTACATTTGCAGGTAAGAAACAACCAAAACAGGCGAGAAAAATGCCAGTAATTTGAAAAAATTTCAACTCAGAAGTGGTGATGACATTTTTTTTAATTCGGCAAAATCCACAAATTTTGAAGTCTCGAATCTCGGAAATTTTGATGAAGTCTCAGTACCGAAGTTTTACACAGGTCTCGACTACATCACTGTGGATTATAGACTTTTTGCTAGGCCGTAGCTACATTGAGGAAAATGAGTCACTTTCCTCGATAAACTATGTAGTTTGTTCAACACTAGCTGAAATGCTGCTACAAAACATTTTTGTTATGCTAAATCAAATCATTATATTGTGTGGCTGTTTTAAAAAGAGCAGCACTGCAGCTAAACTGTGTTGCAACTTACAAAAGTGATACTATAAAATGAGTTGGTCATCTATCTTATAGTAATCACTGGTTGCAACCACCGGAGATACTACCAGCCTTGATTAAAGAAGGACAGGATGTTAGGTCTCCATAAACTACATTTCAGAGATGATCAGATTGTGTTTTTTACTATCCGATCCTATCCTGTTTTTGGAAAAATGATATCCGTATCCGATCCGAATCCTGTTTTGGTTGAAATCATACTATCCGTATCCGAAAATTATCCGAAAGTGTGTTATGATGCACAACATACTTTACATTTTTGTGCTTTGTCAATTTAGCCTCATGAGGATAACTTTGGTACTTTTGAGTTATTTTGCCTTCAGCTGAACACTGTTGGTTGAAGTAGTCACATGACAAGTTTGGAGCGCATGTCCTGCTTAGTTGAGCATGACATCTGTAACAGCTCAGTCCCATGCATGGATGATGGTTGTCATAGTTTCAGTGCTGAAAAACAGCAGCTTCTTGTTTCAATTAAGTGAACTGTAGGCTAAACCCTAACTCCTTAACACTGAACCCCTTAACTTAAGCGTTAACCCTGCACCTTGACCATAAGCCCTGGTTTTCAACCCTAACTATAAACTCTTAAATTCCAACCAATTGTCTCTGCATATTTTATTTGTCACATGACCAGGGTTGTAGTAGTGTGGAAACGTGTGTGAACGATGTTCCTCTTCATTTCTTTAGCGTGGGAAAGCGTTCCCATACCTTTTTTTTACATGAAGATGTGAGATCTAAACGATTACATTAAAACAGGGCTGCGATCTCACAGATGTGCTAGCAACATGCAGATTCGCACTGCTAGTCAAAAGTCTACAGTGAACAGGAAAATCCAGTGTAGAAGCTATTGTAGGCAAATGCTCACTTTTTTCAAACTATTTTGGTGTAGCCTTCCTCTTTATCTTGTGTAGGAAAGAAGTTCCCTCTGTTGCAGAAGCGGAACCTATTGAGGCGTTTAACGCTAGGTTTTAATGAGTTGAACTTCAAGACATCTGAACAAAACAAGAAGTAAAGAAATTATAAACAACGACGAATAAATAAAAGTCAACAGACCACTTAACAGTGGAGCGTCACTTCACGACTGAGAAGCACAGAACAAAATGGTAACACGTCAACTTCTAATGAGCACTAATCAGCGCAGTACCATCAATCACGAATCGCCGTTCTAGAAGGACAAATTCCTCACACCCCCACCTTTTTTCAGCGTTACACCCATGCACATGACCACTTCAACCAATTGTGTTCAAATGAAGGTAAAATAGCCCCAGCACAGGTTTTGCCTCATGAAGCAGGATAGACACTACATGATGAATTAATTGTGCCACTTTGAGTCCTGTCATGCCCATAAACAGAAAGTTTGACATATCTTGCAAGTTTGATACATCGTGTAACCTAAGTACTTTTGCGGATCATTAAAAGACAAACTGAAGTTTTGCCACATAGTCCTGCAGCCACGGGACGTCTTTGATGGGTTAGCCCCTCCGAAACAAAGCTCCAATCCCCCCCGAATTTAAAAATGAAGCATTATGAAACAGTGATGTTTGTTCACATTTCAGAATGTCAAGCCCCAATGCACAAATGTAAAGGCACTCTAGCATATAGAAGACTTTCTGGTGGTGGTTTTGTTGCCACACCAAGCTTTTCATTGTCCATTTCTATGGTAACAATGGTTAGATTTTAATACCATCAATGAGTTCGCATTCATAATTTCATTTATTAATCCTACCCATTGTTGCACTATCAGGAATAGATACATGCTGACAAACTTGGCGTGTCCAATTAGCAGATTAAGAGGGGGAATGGGATTACATTACGGTACAGAGATTACACCACACACCAGTGGTTCTCAAACTGTGTGCCGCAGCACACTAGTATGCCACGAGAGATCCTCAGGTGTGCTGCAGAACTTTTTGGAATTTTCAATATAATAAATTCGTATTACAATTAGGCATGCAGGCAAGCATGCGAGACTTAAATGCACACGATCCATTAGATCAGTGTGTTTCAATTGGGGTTTTGTCGAACCTCAGGGTTCCGCGAGTAGCTGCCAGGGGTTCCGCCAAAACAGACATTGTCTGGGGCAAAATTTGCAACCACAGTCCCATGCCGTTGTAGAAAGTAGGATAGACACTTGGATCATTGCGTATGGATTTCATGAGCAGCGCAAATATTTGCGGAAGATTACGCTTCAGCAACAAAAAAGATGAAAAATACTGCAATAGATAGTACAGTAACTGATAATAATATGGTATTTTCCTATTGCCTTGCCGATATCGTAAGGGTGACTGTCACTTTACAATTGCTATGTAGTAATGTACTGTATTTTGAAACAAGACGTCCCTGCCTTTCACCATGGTGACTTCAACGCTGAGCTAGGCGAACAGGAAAGCAATTGTATTCAGTCTGATTAAAATGCAATAAAGATAAGCTTTTTAGAAATGTTTTGGGTAGTTAATCCATTTGGAATCAATGAATCAAGCAATCTTTCTACCGAAGAGCAAGAGCAGCTCATCACAGTTGTCCGCAGGAGTAAAACGGGCATTTTCACCCCCCTGGAAATTGGGACTAAGAACCAAAATTTTCCATAAAACCTGACTTTAGCAACTAAATTCCGATTAATTGATTTATTTCTTGCAATGACACTTTATTTGCCGCTGTGACACACTCACACTGCACACGGTAACAGGGCAATTGCAATCCCCCCCGAAATTTTTCAAAATTTTTTCAGATGTTAGGTACAAGTTACCATCATTTCCTCCTCGAAAATAGTACAACAACATGTTACGATCATTTTGCCCCATGAAAATATTAGCTAGTTGCGGCCCTGTGCCTGAGTGAATGACTTAATCAAAATAAACGCTTATCCAGGCTTCTTTTCGCGCAGTATAAAACTACATCGTGGCTTGTTAGCTATGCAGTCTTGTGGGAATATGTCTATTGGTTAAGACTATTTCTGACTTGTTGACTTGAATAAATGTAAAGATGAATTTGCTGTGGCGAGTTTTTATAATTTATCTGTTCATTTTTTAAAATCGTGCTTGCATGGTCGTCGGAAGGGGGTGGCAGAGGGGGGCCTTGGGCCCCCCGGATTTTGAAACCATTAGCAAAAAAGTATTTTTTTCAATTTCGAGGGGTAAAAACCAAATTTCACCACTTTTGGCCTTCCCTGGAAAAAAATTTGGGAAAATCTCCTACTGGCCCCCTTGGAAAAAAATCCTTCCGACGCCCATGCCTGCATGGTGCTCTAACTTTAGTAAGTTGTGCGAAAGTCGTGTCAACATAGGTCTGTAGGACATGTCTACTTCTCATTGCTTGAAAGCTTTGCGAGGGCTCTTTACCTTCTTGTTTCTTCACCGCTCATGTTTTTCTGGCCGTTGATTGTTCTTAACTTGTGACTTGCTTGTAGAAAGTGCTAAAATGGATATTAGGCAGTTTATCAACGGAAAAAGCATTTCTGATAGCAGAAGTACAGAAAACATGCCAGACTAAACATTGAGAAGTGAGGTTCAACCAGCACAGGTTAATGACCAGGGCCACCGGAGAGCGGCGGAATATAACAGAGCATTCCCTCCTGCCCTTTTACAAGGGGGGCAACGGGGGCATTGGGATCTTTTCCAAACAGTATCATGGGTAATTTCCAGTGCTGGGAGTTTGCGACAGGTAGTCCGCAAAACCGCAAGTCCGCAACTGCGGAGCAAACTTTTTCATTGCGGATTTGCGACACGCAAATTTAGTGTTTGCGACTTGCGCTTTGCGTGCGCAATTTTCATTTTTGCGCATAGTCCGCAACCGCAAACTACAAAAATGTACAGGGAACCATTTTAGAAAGTATCCCTTTAAATTAGTCTCAGCGCAGTAGCTCTCTGCTGTGTTTTCCATGCACGTGCAAGTAGTCTGCCTTTTTGAGAATTTGCTTCTGTAGTC
>Ga0210059_1005736_pt1 | contig 19918 bp, 8 predicted proteins | sample Ectturendosymbi2_FD_188042 | JGI IMG/M metagenome (GOLD analysis project Ga0210059, IMG submission 188042) | Ecteinascidia turbinata endosymbiont from Florida, USA - Sample 2 (SPAdes) (version 2) | ecosystem: Host-associated > Tunicates > Ascidians > Unclassified | place: Key West, Florida... | reverse complement strand
TTCTTTGAACACTATAATCGCATTTTACTCTGTGATTGAGTGATCGAACTTTGCAGTGTCCGTTTGATCGATGGCGTGTCAAGCCACAACGCTTTGGCATTTTACCTAGACTAGACCAAGTTAGGAATTAGCGCCCTACTCCGCAGTAGAGCTGTAACAAGTGTTACGTGTTAGCTAACAATAGTGTTAAGAATGTGTCTGTAACCCTATGGTTCTGTCTTCAATGCAGTAGCAAAAAGTGTCTGTAACCCTGTGATTTCGCCGGCTTCAGTGTCTTGTACTACGTTCTGTATTGTCTGTTTTATCAACCTGCGTTCTGCAGAGTGTGTGTGTTCATACTATGGACTTCGTGTCTGCTATAAACAAATAAATTAAAAAATATAACCCCGACAATGATCTTTTATGAGGATATGAAACCAGTGATTAGTATAAAATGAAATCGACTGAACACGTTCTGCTTCATCCGATATGCGTACTTTCTCATCTGATGTGCGCATGCCAAACACTTGTTATCTTTATATTATTGTACACATTGAAGTTGCTGATGAATTTATCACTTCCAAAAACAGAGGTAACTCGATTTTTCATAATTAAAGCTAGACACCCAGGTCGACTAAAAAAACAGATCTGGGTGGAAAAACCCAGCAGTGGGAACCCTTCATGGTCACATGCGGAAAAATGCCTGCTACTGTAACTTAAAGTGAACGTTCGAGGATTTAATGCCGTATTGTTGCGCAACAAGACCCACAGTAAAACAATCCGCTAGCTAGTTTCGCAACCTTCCTCTGCAGTCAAAGAAGCGGATATCAGCGAACTTCAATCTCATCATTGCATGTTTGAACATATGAAGTTAGTTAACCACACACGAACCGCCGTACATGATCACCCCAATTGTCTCTGAAGTGTAGGCTTCCAAATCGCATCAGTTTTGACGCTTTTGACCGATGTTTGTGCAAAGTTGAAACCAGGGTATGTGAAACGCTACTCAGTTGCGCTAAGCGTTTAGGGGGCCTCGCGGTCATGACTTTGCCCGGGGCCTTGCGCTCATTTAATCCACCCATGGGTCTTCTCTGCGGCCTGTGAGTGTGGCGCAGAAGAACAAACTGTCGACCATGTTGTCCTCCAGTGTCTAATCCATCGACCTCCTCATGGACTGCACGGCCTGACGGTTCTGGACAATGAGACAATCGAATGGCTGCTCAACACCTGCCCCAATGAGCTAGTTCGGCCAAGCAGTGTTTTGAAGAACTGGCTCAGACGAAGAAGAAGGTATACAACTCAAACGACTCATTAGTAGCATTAAGCTACGTATATAAATAATGATACAGGCCTACTGTGCTAAATGTTATGAAGAGTAGGTATTGCTGTTTGTATAACTAAATTCAGTCAAGAAAGGGGACTGGATTAATGAAAGTCAGACCAATTCCGTAACTGTGATGACGTGATACATAAGAGAGAAGACTTGTAACACTACCGGTCATGGTCAGGCTCAACATTAACAAACATATGTGCAATCGCGACCAATTTGAGAAACTCCATTGAACCAAGCTTATCAATACAGTAGGCTAATCTGCAGTCTCGAAACTGAACCAAAACTTGCGAAGAAATTCAAAACAATATTGTCCACTTCAAACCCGATCAAACAGAAATTATAAAGTCAATCAAAATACTAAAAGGCAGCAAGATTTGAATCCAAAACCACGTCCATGTTAATCTATGTTCTTCTGTTGGGGCAGTGTTTCTCAAAGTGGGCGGAATCGCCCCCTTGGAGGCGATTTTGATGGGCAAGTGGACGAAAAAAACAAAGGGAGCGACAGGGGCGAAAAAACACAAATGGGGCGAAGATGCTCAACGACTAATCGATCACTGAGTTAACTTCAGTAGCCTACTAACATGATTTGTTACTTTCTTGCAAATTTTCATTTTGGAGGTTCTTGCTAAAGCAATGTAACTCTCTCGAATTTTTACTCTGGATTGTCTATGTGCCCGGGTACGGTGTGGATTATTTCAGGGCTGCGGAGTCGTCGTAAAAATGACAAAGCTACGACTCCGGATCTCTTCTTTTCATAAACATGGCTCCAGCTCCTGAGCTCTTGGTTTTGATGAGTGTGGCTCCGGCTCCGGAGCTCTCTTTTTCATGGCTACGGATTCTCTTCGTTTTCACACATTAATATTTTAATTGTCATGGTGTGCCTCAAGTTGAATGGAAAGTAAATTAAATTAAGTACACAAAACTAAGAGAATGTACCAAACCTTTGAGTAATTTACTCTGGTACTTTTTTATAAGCAGCGTTCTTACCATGAGCAAATCAGCGAAAACAAACAATCACAGGTTCAGACGATTCAGATAACAGTTACTACCAGGAACGTAACTTAACTAGATAACAGTAATATAAACAATTTCTTGAAAGGCAGTCACTGATTTTTCCGTCAATGCCCGAGGATCTTTTGTTATTTCTTACGACAAAAATCAAGAATGGCTCTTTGGAAAATTACATCTGTGTCCGAGCATTTCAACACAGACCAGACCCAATTGACCAAGTGTTTTGCACTCCTTGCACCCTTTGCCTGTTGCAGTCTTGACGATTCCAGCTAACAGCGCTGCCCGGGCAAACCATGCAAAGAGCGCAAAAGATAGTCGACTCAAATGTGTTCTTTTAAACATGCACGCATTTGCATTGACACAAATGCGAAGATGTGTTTAAAAGCCCTTTGTTCAAAGAAATAGAAGTTTTGTTTAAAATAGACGTATTTGTTCCTGTTCAAAATAGACTTCTAGCAAGAAATTCACGTTTGACTTTTTTTAAAAAGCTGAAAACGTCTGATTTCCTACCTTTTCACTCATAATAAGCAGTGATGAATCGTAAAGAAAGCGCAATTTAACACGCAAATCTTAGGAGAAAATAAGACTGGATACCGTGCTGAAAAGTGAAAACATAGATAGTATCATGTCTTTATCATACTACCTGCGAACAGCATGATTACACAGCTACAAAAGTTATGGATATTATATACCTACTCATTATAGCTCCGTTCTTTTTAGATCGCTACAGTACTACAGACCCGGTTTGATCATTCTGACTAGAAAGGATTAGAAGTTGTGGTATTTGACTTTTTTCTTACTTCTACAACAGTGGTTCTCAAACATTTCGCTGAAGGGAGTCAAATACAGACCTACGATTTTGTTAGAGAGCCGCACAAAAAAAACTTACCACAAGTCAATTGACATGTTTTGTTTTATTGCACTAGCGAAGCCTGTTATGCAAAACTTTGTAGAGGTGTAACTGAAAAGACACTACCTATCGAAAGGAATCCTTTCCCAGCAAGAACCAGACACTATACTCTTACAGAGTATATATTTCGCCTACGAAGTGGGCCTCATCAGCTCATATTCAAATCTGTTACAAAAAGATTGCTAAAATCCGCAGAAAGATTGCTTGGGAGCCGCATGTGGCTCTTAGAACAGTGTTTGAAAACCATTGTTCAACAAGTAACACCACGCCTGCCATCCACAATGTCACAGCCTTAGCGATTATTAAACCAAATAAACAACAAATGCTTGCAGACCCATTGTTGTAGTCTGGTGTCGTAACTCGTAGCAATCGCGTTTAGTGTGCTATAAAGAGCACACGCAAGTCTATTTGGCAAAACCGTTAGTATCTAGGAAGGGGCCCGGAGCCGGAGCTACCACTCAAATGGCCATAGCTCCAGCTCCGGTCCTAACTTTTAAACTGAGCTTCGGCTCCTTCTGATTTTTATTTTGAGCCCTGACTGCGGCTCCAGGCAAAATGCCCAGCTCCGGCTCCGTAGCCCTGGATCATTTTCACATGAATTCTGAACGTAATATTAGCGTCATGATACAATTCCTTAGTTCAGCTTTTAAATGGCTTGGTTCAGCTATTTAATACTTTCTTTAAATTAAATTATTCAAATTTACTGCCTTGTGTTTGCTTTATCAGGTTTGGGGGAGAAAACGACAAGTTGAGAGTGAAAAGGGGGCGATGGAATAAAAAAGTTTGAGAAACACTGTGTTGGGGCATGTGAAGGGGAAGGAGGTATATTTATTGCAGAAGGGTTAAGCTAGACTTGTGGAATTCATTGAGAGCGAAGAGCAATCTACTCTCAACTAGCACCTACTCTGTAATGCGTTGCTACTAACCACTTTGTGCTGTGGTGTTCCCTTACCTTTGTGATATGAACCATGAGTCTGAAACAAATAAAAAAATAAACAAAATAAAACATTGATCAGTTCTCTTGCTATAGTTTTTTCATTTTTTCTAATTTCCACTGACATTTTGTGACTTATTTGCATGATGGCTCTTTGCATTGTTTCTGTTTATTAACTGTGTTATACGAAACAATAAATCAATCACAAACAAGGAAGATTTTGTACACATACAGCAACCCACGCTCGCCACGCAATAAATTAACTCGCTTGCCCCGTAAACTAAGGATGTGGAACCGAAACCTAAATATCAGGCTCAGGCTCCACCATCTTAAAAATTTTTGGCTCTACTTCTAGCTCCAATCATCCAAAATTGTTTGGGCTTCGGCGTCACACAGCCTTGAGCCCTGGCTTGAACCAGGTTTCCTGCAAAGTTTCTGCTGTGGTTGATGGACTTGGACTCGGGCTGTTTCATCATTGAACTGTAATATTGGCTACGTCGCATCCAACAAATGTTGTTATTGCTAATCGATTGGTTCTGTAAAAAGTGGCGTCTCTGACGACCACAGAATGGTTGCACAATCAAATGCACGCACCTACAGTACATGCAACACCCGTGAGTCTCACCCATTTTTTGATGCTATTGCCATTTGTTATACATTTGATCGTGTTTATTTGTTTTATGTACAGATTTGATTGAGTAATGTGTAATTCTGTTGCACAAAATACTACTAAGTACTAGTACTTAGCGGTTAGGCACACTGATGACTGATACTTTAATTAATAAATGCATGGCGTAGGTTTCTGTGAAACTTCTTGATTGTCAATCTAGTAACTTGGGATGAAAGAACTGCTAGAGCACTAGCATACCATAATCCCAGTCTCAGTTGGACATGCATAGCATAAATTTGGAATATCTGTTGCGGAGACATAGGTCTACACATGACCTAGTCCTAATCCTAATGGGCCCAGTTCAGCAGTTGAGTTGCATTTTGAAATATATGTTTTTTGCTGTCAATTAATGTGGTTGGATTGTGTTGAAACCAGGAAATGCATACTCACTACAACAGCCTTACCTTTATCATGAACCAGCATGGTGGAATATGAGGTACAAAGAGCCGTTTGAATCAAGGGTGTCATGGCTTGGGTATGATGTGGGCTGTTATTTCATTTTGTTTTGCCACAACATGTAAATTAGCTATGGCTTACATGTGAGCTGCAACACCATCATTCTGGATGCCTTGTAAAAGATGGATATCTATCAACATCAAGTGCAGATCTTTTTGGTTGCAGATATAAAATGACATAACCGGAGTCATGAAATGAAAATATAATTTTACAATGAGAAACGACACCGCAACGATAGTAAAAAAAATGTTTCTTGCTTGCCTAAGCCTAATTTCAGCAGCCATCAGTCTCATTCCAAGGATATTCCATTCTTAGAAACAACCTCCCATGGGATTCAAAAATAGGTTTCAACAATTGTGAAAATAGAAAAATTTAAAACATCACGACTTTTAGGCTTCAAATGTTTAAGACAAGGTTTATAAAATTGCAATGACACAATGTTTTCTCCACTGTATTTTACCTTTATCTATAGAGTAACAAGTTTTTTTCAACTCTGGTTATGTCATTACATATCTGTTAAGGATATCCACACTGACAAGCATCTGTTGTTTACAGTGTACCTCATTTTGCACATGATACAGCTTTGTTGCAAAGGCATCTTACATGTGGGCTGCAGTATTTCTAATATGGATGATTTGTTTTTGTGAACGGTGTTTTTTTGAGTTTGATTAGATCTCTTGTGCATATGTGGTATTTTCTTTTTGTTGACCACAAATGTTAGTATAAGAACTGCAGTTTCAGATTTCTAGCATATGTTGGTGGTGCTGTTTCATTGATATGCTGTAGTTATATTACCAACTTCCATTTGTTAAATGCATTCTCTATAAAAACATTCAAGCTAATGTAATCCTCAGTGCATTTACAAACCGTAAGTTTGACACTGAAGCTAGATGCTTTATTGCTGTAACATTCACTAAAGATGTCCACATCATATGTGCAGAAAACATGCCAAATTGTATTTTGGAAAGACAGTGATTGTTTTTTATTTGATCAGTATAACTTAACTAGACTTGCTTTAAAATGTTATTTTGCTTTTTAATTCTCCAAATCAGTTATATAAGTGTTGACGTGTCTCTCACTCTGTAACATGTGAATGGTTTGTGCCCAGCCGGATGGCTCAAAGAGCAGTCTATTACAAAGCACTGGTTCCAGTCCGTACGTACTTATCCATATAGTTGGGCCACTGGCCGCAACATAAGCCTTTTCTTTATCTTTGTGCAGCCATATTGTATATAGAATTAAAAAATGTCAGTACAGTGTTTGTTTTTAAATATATGTTTTTTACTCGACTAAAAATGCAAAGCAGTTGTTGCTTGTGATTTTTTTGTTGATATAATTAGTGAGAGAGTTGAAAAATGCAATTGCCTGTACAAAAATCAATCTTGTGTTTTTTGGTGTGTTTTCAATAAGGCATCAAACTTCAAGCTTATTTTTTCATATGTAGGTCTGCATTTAATTGTCATTAGTCAAATTGTCAATTATTCTGTTTGTGATGCCAACAAAAAAGAAAAAGAAGTCAGTGTCTGATGAATCCACCAGCAAAAAAACCACAGAATTCCAGTTTCCTGCTCAAGCCATTCCAGATAACATCCCACTTCCTCCACCACCTGGTCAAGCAGTGAGTTTTATCAATGTTTGACATAAGAACCAACTTGTGGATCAGACAACTTTACTTGAACATTATATGTAGTTTTACGCTGATAATGGTAAAATATGTCTATGTTGCTTGCAGAATATTTTATAAATTTTGTGAATGATAATAATAAATTTGCACGGAGTATCACTTCATCTCACATTTTTTCTTTTTTTAATTTTATGATTTTTTCTAAGCTTATCTATGGTTCTTCTATAGCAATGTAGAACATAACTTTTTACTCCATTTTTTCAAACTGTTCTTCAAGCTTTCAGTTTAGACAGTGTGTGTAATAGAACAAAACATTTATTTTTTCTTTTTGATAGACTTTTAGTAGTGTTTATTGAAACGAAAGCTTTTTTCTGAAGTTAAAAAATGTGTAGTGCTCAAACTTGTTTGTTACTGTTGAATCTTCCATGAAATTGATGCAGGCTTATTAATGATTAAACAAACAGGGTGTTTATACAAAAATGCACTGATATCGACATTTGATGCTATTTAATGGAGCAAATTAATGTGGTCTCATATAAGCTAGACATTATATCGACACACCAACTTTAAGTTTGTTCATGCATTTGCACAAACAAACTTATTGCACCTTTAGTGTGGAATTATAACAGAAAAGAAATACAGCACATGAAAGCGATTCAAACACAACCATACATAAAACAGTGTCTGTTCATAACAGACCCATTCATGGTCTGTTATGAACAGATCTGTTTCGAATAGTCTGTTATAAGCAGGTCCGTTTTGAAAGGTAACCACACGAAACAACACTTTACCCCAGGAAAAGATTGCAGCCTAAAACTAAGCTAGGAATGTTTGCATTTGAAGTGTTTATTCCATATGACGTGCAGAAGATTGATGAAAGACCAAATGGTCCATATGTCAGCCAACCCTATTTTAGTTAGTAAGAAAATAACAAATTGAAGCAATTCATCTCTGAAAACAAAGTAAGTTTCAAATTAGTATTAACACAAAAAACTGACAAGAAAAATATCGCAAATGTAATAATAGTATTGGTGTGTGGTAAGGGGTCAAAATGTTCATGTTTGTGTACGCGGTAAATGGGAATGGTGGGAAAGGATGCAAAAGAAGAACAAAGCAACAGATTTTACTGAAAAAATTTATATGCAAATAACAGCAAAAAACAAGCAGAGATTGTGGGGTGCAGTGTAACGAATGGATGCCCGTCAGTGCGGATATCGTTAACGGATGTGTGATGACATAACCGGAGTGGAACAAAACCTTGTTATACTATAAATAAAGGTTAAGATACAATGGAAAAATATTTTCTCCGCGCAATTTAACACAACCTTCCCCCAAACACATAATGCCAAAATTTTGCTCTGTTTCAAATTTTTATGTTTTCACAATTGCTGAAGCCTATTTTTAGATTTCACCGGAGGTTGTTGCCAAGAATGGAACAACCTGGCATGAGAGCGATAGCGGGTGAAATTCGACGTTGTGGTGTCATTGCTCACTATAAAATATCGGTTTTCGCGACTCCGGTTACGTCATTTTATATCCGCAACCAAGATCCGCTAGGCACCTTTTGTGGGATTAACAAAGCTTAAGAAGTTGCAACAGGTTGGGTCTCTACTTTCACGCATAACATGAGAGAAAAGTCATTGTGCATGCTTCTTAAAGATCATTTACTGCAAGCACATCTACTAATATTTGTTGTTTGTGTCCACCAATGTTAGGAAACAAAGTGTTTCCATACCTGTACACTCCCTATTTCTGCATTAAAGACAGGCTCGTAACTAGGGGTCGTAACTAGGGGTTGAAAAGCCATTTTTTCACTCTGGAAAATGTGTTGGACATACTGTAGTTTAAAAATTTGGGCCCCTCTCACAAAACTCTTCGCCCCACCTGGTGTCCCAAGCTGGTTACGGGCCTGATTAAAGGTGTTCAGTAATGTTCACAGTTTTCAGTAATTCCCTTCATGAAGATTCACGCCTTTTCACTTTCAGTTGCTCACAGTCTTGCAAGCAAATGAAGCGAATGAAAAGCAATTTCTTGGCATGCGACTACCCAGCAGAGCCTTCGAACAGGTGATGCAGGCTGCATTTCGTTTTTCATTCTTGTTGTTGCGTTAGTTCGGATCGTGAAACAAAAATTTGTAGACGTAAACATTGGGTATCTCGCTTATCTTCAAGTGGTATTCTCTTTTGAACCTCACACTCATTGGTGAGCTTGCTGGCAGGTGGACGTCGCTTCCGCAACAGTCAGCTCGAGCTGGAAAATGTTATCTTGATCTTTTGTGTTGCGTCTGTGCCAATGCTTCTTTAGTCTTGTGAAAAAATGCGCTCTAGTTTGCTAAGCAAGAATCTGCAGGTTATTGAAAGGTTATTAAAAAAAATTTTTACCTATGCACTGTTAAGAAAAGGCACTTCCGCCCCCGTTGACCCCTTTTTGAAAGGGAAAGAGGCAACGCCCCGGCTCTCAGGCATCCTTGATTGATACCCAGAAGGATGTTTTCTCTTTATTTCTATGAGACCTAAAGAGTTTCCTTTCACTTTCTTGTGACAGCTTAAATTTAGATAAAAGCGAAAAAAACAACGTGGTTTTCAATTTGTTTTTGGGCATTCACTACGTTTTCATGTCAGTATCAACGCGTAGTTCTGTATGTCCTCTCCTCTTTACAACGTAATGTCTTCCCGCACTATTATCTATTCGCTTTATCGCTCCGCTGGATAAAGTCCGAACCATTAACTTACCGTTTCTGTGCGAAGCTCACGATTCAGGAAATTCGCGACCTAAAAGTTGTCTTCGATGCCTTCGACTTGGACAGCTCCAACACGATTGATGTGAAGGAGATGCACAGAGCGATGAAGATTCTTGGTTTTCGTGCATCGCGCAACGAAGTCAGACAAATGATCGCGGATGTCGACACTCACAACAGAGGGTAAAAATGAAACTGAAGTGCAACAGTGATACTTGTTGGTTGTTTAAATTCCATATTCTTAGATATCAATAGGACTAAAGAAAAGTTTGAGGCAATGGCTAGTTTTTGATAGGTCGCGTAGTCCATATTCTGCCAACTTTTTGTTTGCTTTTGTCACTGGTTTTTGAGAGAAATGTCCATAGGTCAAATTTAAGAAAGTCGTCTTGTTAGTACTCGTAACAATGCTTGCTGTGCACATGGCTGTAGTCAGGGTCAAAATTTTACCGAAGCAAATATGTTAAGTCCGTGCCGGGTTTGAGCACGTTGTTAAATCTAGTTTATGTGGACCGGGCATGTGACATCCTGCCCCTATTTAATCTTGGCTGAGCAAATTAAATACAAAGCGAAACTATGTCATGCTTGCAGTTTACAATTGCAAAACTTGTAAAATACTGCACAGAATAGAGTGCAAAACACTTCAACACGTTTCTTATGAGCTGGTATGCATCAAACCGCGCTTGATAATGTTGTCTCGGTTCACATCAAGACCTCGAACTTTACCTAGTGATACCAGGCCTTTGAGTCGGTTTTTCGAGATTGAGTTCATGAGCCAAGACTTTAGGCGTCTTAAAGCACTAAAGCAAACAAGCAGCGCTCTCATAGCAGCATGAACTGATTGGTATGACTATGAGAGTTTTTACCATGTAGATTACGATAAAAATCTCATACGATAAAAACTCTCATAACCATACCAATAATATATGTAGGCCACTTTACGTCAAAAACTCTCATAGCCATGCTCACCAGCGTCACTAAAGGTTTAAGCCAGGGGGGAAATTAACTGTAATGGGCCTACTAAGCAACACTTACAAAAAACGTGAGAAATGGTGGTGAATCCAGATGTGGATGGCTATGCTAACACCCTAAATCACCGGAAAATACTTGGGAAAACGCAAAAAGCCACAACCTGCTGTAAACCAAAAGAATTAAACAAAATTTAAGCGAAGTGGGGACCCGGTTTTTACATTTCGCTTGCCGGGAGGGGCTAATCGCCCCTCTTGCCCCCCGTCAGTTACGTCACTGATGCTCATAGCACCATAAACTTATTGGTATGGCTATGCGAGTTTTTAACATGTAGAGAAATTTTTGTAACATTCCGCTTTGTCATAATCAGATAGTTTTGAATCACATCTGCACAAGCAGGATCAACTGGTGTACTTGCTCCAGTGACCACGAAATTCTGATTATTTGAACTCGTCGTACCCACTGGTTCAACTCTCTCGTGGGATTTGAAAACCTTGGCTATTAATCCGAAATAAAATGTCTTTCGTTTTTGAACCATTTTTTGTCAATAATTCTGCAGCAACCCAGTGGACTGCTGACGAACTAAATTACCTCTCAATTCCTTTTCATTGCTGGCGCCCACAGCTGTCCGGACCAACTTGACTCACTTTATGCATTTGACTAAACTGCCGAATTTCTTATTGCTTTATTCCCAGCTTGACTGTCACATCACACTAAATGCATTGTTATGAGTGACTTATTCAAGTTGCCAATCTACAGGGCAAACGTTTCACTATGACGTTGAATGTTCAGTTGCGTGCATTGAAAGGTGGTTGCAACACACGGTTGCAGCTGTAGTGCTGATCTTTTTAAAATAGCCACGCACTAAAATATGATTAGATTTAACATTAAATAAATGTTTTGGGGCAGTTTTTCAGAAAGTATACCGAGGCAAGTGCCTCATTTTCCTCAATGTAGCTACAGCCTGGGTGCATACTCGTACCATTTGCGAAGTACAGTAACTGATTCTTCTCGTGTTCACTTTTGTACAATTTAGTGGCAAAACCTGCTTCACAAAACACTGAAATGTTACAAGTGCGCGAAAGGGCAGTAGTCACGCGAAGCGAGTATTCTCGTTTTTCCTTACCTGTGCGCTTGCATGTTCTTGACTTAAATCCAGCTTATTTTTGAATCAATGCTCTCACCAGGCCAACATTTTGATGTAAATCTTGGTTTCAGAATAGAGCTAAACTTGTGACGTTTGCCCTCTTTTTTGACAATGAACGTTTGAGACGACTGAAGTTTTTATTTCAAGATTGAATAAACCACGTGATGCGGGTGCACGAGTTGTGTTACTGCGCTTATTACTTGGCGCCAGAAAATCGTGAAATAATCGAAACAGACTTTAACAATGCAGACAACCATTGATGCAGGTTTTTTTTCGTTTGTTGCAGCGAAATAAATTTCGCAGACTTCCTTCTTTTCATCATTGAACGCCAAAGCGATTCGAGAGACATCTACGAAGAAATCAAGCACGGTTTCAAGATGTTCGACAAAGGTAATGATGTGCTTGCTATTTCTGTTTAGTCACCCGTCACCGAGGACAATGAAATTTAAACCGCGGTCTGGGAAAATCAACTGTCGTTTGGGAAACAAAAAAAGACGAACCCAACACATGCAAGAATCTTCTTCTTGCCAGTATAGAAGTTCAGACCGTATTTTCATCAACATGAAGGAATGGGCGTCCGAGCTGAGGGATCTTTTCCTGCTCCTTTTAACCGAGCAGCTGCCGATGAATGAAAGGTATATTTTCATACAACGTTAAAGGGTAGTCATGCATTGCTGAACGTCACTGAAAACCACTGTTACGTTCGGGGGCGCCGGAACGTCGGTAAGGCAGGGGGGGCATAAAAATGTTGAGAGCAATGCAAAACTTAAGAAAAGCAAAAAAATCATTGCCAATTATCACGCCCGTAACTAGGAGGGGCGCAGGGGCTTAGTCTCCCCTGAAAAAATTTTGCACCTCAGAAAAATGTGTTGGACGTAGTTTTTGGGCCCCTCTCAATAAATTCTTCGCCTCCCCTGGTGTCCCAATCTGGTTAGGGCCTGCCAATTATGCTTGCTACAGTTCAACAACATTGTTGTCTTCAAAAATAATAAAACAAACTATAGACAACTTGTTTCAATTCGGTCTTGATAAATCATAAAATTATCTATGAAAAGACACCTTTACCCCCGGTGTCCGTCATTTGAAAGGTGAGGGAGGCAATGCCACCGCTCTCCGGCGTCCCTGCTGCTTGCCGCTATCACCAGTCACAGCCTCGCTACATTACCTTCAAACATGTCTGCATTCAAGAGTCACCTGAGGCAAAACGCCTAATATCGTAACTTGAAGTGAACATTTGAAGATTTGTAGCCATGTTATTATTGCACGACAAAGACCAACAGTAAAACAATCCGCTCGAAAGTTTGGGCAGCTTGCCGCTGCAGGCAGTAGTGCAGCTAGCCCAAAAATTTGGTGGGGTTTAAAATGTTTGATCTAAGACGTATAACACTATTTTGTTTGTGATAGCGCCTCTCAAAGCACAAAAGACTATATGTTCTAAAACTTTGCGGGGGACATGGCCCCCTAGACCCCTCAGCTACGCCTATGCCTGCAGGGAAAGGAGCGGACGTGAACTGCAAGCTCAGCACTACATGACACCAGAACAGTGAACCTGGCTCTTGCGGAGTGTGAGTGTCACACCGGCAAATAAACTGCTATTGCAAGAAATAAATCAATTAATCGAAATCGAGCTACTGACGTCAGATCTTCTAAAAAGTTTTAGTTCTTAGCACGGCATAGCCAGGGCGACCCCGTGGCCCCTCAAATTTTTAGAAGATATAGTCATTTTGTGCTTTGAAAGGCAATATCCCAAACAAAACAGCGTTTTTCGCCCGAAATCAAACATTTTGGCGCCCCCAAATTTCTGGGCTGACTACGCTACTGGTTCTTAGTCCCACTTTCCAGAGGGGCAAATGCCCGTTTTGACGTCAGGGCAGATCCAGCCAATAAGTTTACGGGGGCGATTTCAGTAATATTTGTTACTTAAATCTCATCGCCAGTGCCGTAACTAGAGGTTTGAGCCAGGGGGGCAAAGCTTATCTGGAGCCCACTGGTCACCGTAGGGGAGCCTACTGGCCAAAACTCTGTAAAAAGTTAAGAAATCATAGGGACGGTCTGTGTGTCGTGGATGTCTAAACCAGCTAAAAATAACTGAAAACACCCCGAGAAATGCAAAAAAACAACAACCTAAGTAAATACTAAATGACAAAATGTCAACTAAAGGGGGCCCAGTTTTTACATATAGCTTGCCAGGGGGGGCAGCTTACCCCCCGGTTAGTTACGCCACTGCTCATCACGGGTTCGCTCACTACTGTAAGAGGTGAGGTATACTTCACAAGACTTCTGTGACAAAACAATGGACGACAAAATGGCATTGTATTGCGAATGCTGTTTTCCGAATTGTACACAATCATGGTAAGTTAAGTTAATTTGTAGGTTTTAGGGGAAGCGATCGCCCCTCATGGATTCGCCCCTGCGGACGCCCGTAGCTTTGACTTACCACGAGTTCAGAACTGTTTGCTTGAGTTCAGTGTAAAAGCACACCCATAGCCATAATGGTCATTGTTTTCGCATTTACATGTTTAGCAACAATGTTGACCTCAAAACTAATAACAGAAATTATGGAAAACCATTCTGAATTTTAGGTGTGCGCGAATAGCTGCAATAAATTTTTTTCTAATTGATGTTGATAAATCATGAAATTACTTATGATACTGGTGTGTAAGGGCACTTGTGCCCCCGTTGCCCCCCCTTGGTCAGGGGGGCAGTGCCCCCGTATTGCACCCGCGTTCCGTCGTCCCTGGTTACGTTGAATGCTTTGTTGTAACTCATTTGCCATAAACTGTGCGTTTCGCACGGCGAGAAGGGGGTTACATGCCCAACTCCAAGCGTACTTCTTTTTACGCGTAGCAAGCTATTGAACCCTTTGCGATGGTGTGCGGCTGTTCGGTGAAGTGTTGACTGAATTGAATCAACAGTTCTGCATTCAAGCACTTTCACACCCAATCACGCGTTCTCACATTTGAATGCAAACAACATAACTAAGAAAATGTGGACTAAATTGTGCGTACCGCAACGATTCGTGCTTGTTTTTGGCATCTGTACTGGCTTTCATTAAAAAATGTTCGTTTTGAAAACGGTCCCAGACCTCGCGCAACTTTTAAACTACTTTCCACCGTTGCAGAGGACACGGGAAAAATCACAGCGTCGTCTCTCAGAAGCGTCTGCCGCGAAGCCGGAGTGAAGTTCAGTGAAAAAGAAGTGAAAGATATGATCGAAGCGGCCGACCTGAATGGGGATGATGCAGTCGACGAAGACGAGTTTATCGCCATGATGCTTAAAACTAATCTGTTTTGAATTTGTTCTTCGCATCCCAAGAGCAGATCGTGCTGTTGTTGACTTTTCTGCACCGTTTCGCAGCGAGATCTTACTCTTAAAACCATCATCAGATTTTGTGTTGCCGGAGTTTAACTGCTGCGACCATAAATCTCCAGCCTTTACTTGCTTCGGGTAAACTTTTTCCTGAGACTGAAGCCCAGATACAAAAAGCTGTGGCACCAGCGCGCAGGACTGTGATATGCGCGCTTTTAATAAAGTCGTTTATTCTTTTATGTGTAGACTGATCTCTGTAACGTGTGCCTTGTCCGATGCACTGCAGGAGAGCCAACACCTCCAGGAACGCTTTTCAAACTAGAAAGCTTATACTTTACCCAAGTGAAGGCCGGAAATTCCCTTTCAAGTCAGGAGGCCCCGTGTTTTGAACAGAGATTATCAGAACTCGTCTGCGTTTAAAGCTAACGGGATCAAAAGTACCTCATGTTTAGCTCCCGAATAAGCAGCTTAAAAAATCCCGGTCGCCGTCACCGCAGTGGAAGAACATGGTGGGATTGAAGACCGGAATATATTTACGGGAGTCGCAACCAGTTGGCGCCAAGACATAATAATGTTGAACATCTCTACAGAACTATGACCAGAAAGTCTTCAATAGGGGGCTTTACGCTAGTGCAGCGGGGCTTGGCATTCTAAAATTTGACACAAACTCCACTGATTTATAGTGTTTATAATTCAGTCTGGGGGCATAGTGCTTTGTTTGGGGGTGTTAAGCCCGCCGCCACCGTGGCGACGGAACTGCAACTCCATCTGATCTACAACTGCCGATGGTGGGACGCCGTTGAGATGAAAGCATTCTGGTCTGTGCGCAACGGCTACGCAAGGTCAGGTGCTCGGTTGCCGGCAACGCCTAAGGAAGGTAAACGTAACCTGACGTTCCACATGCTGATACATAGCAACCATTCAAACCTTGTTACGGAACTCTTTCACTTGCATCGCACACAACGGAAGAACGAACAGTTTGGACGAATCGTAGTGAAACACGTCACAGGGCCCTGCGCACTCTTTAGTTACGTCACAATTGCAGAACGCTCAACAGAGATATCCTCCTAGCTAGGCAATAATGCGGCGAAATTATATTCGAAGCAAGCGCGTTTGTTAAAATACTGTAATAAGAGTGCATTTGTGATGGGTCGCATTGCACTAGCCCCAAAGCGTTCTTTGGGTACAGCTTCTTGTAGCAGCATGTCAGCTGTGCGCAAGATAGATTGTTCGTTCATTGTCGCGTCACACAATGAACATGCCACACAACAATGAAGGCATTCAACGTTGTTTGTTACCGACAAATTAACCTTTGCGAGTGAAATAGCGTCGCTGCGGCTTATTATTATTATTAGCAAGCTTAATGCACCGTTCCACAAGAGCATATTGCACACTATGATAGTATTGTTTGTGCAAGACGACAAAGCGCTGGTGATGAAACTTAAAGCACAAGGCTGATAAAATGCGTCAGGCCGGCAGTAACATCGACTGAAATGTACGCGCATGGCAACACCCCCCTTATCAGCAGCCAGTCCCGCAGCCGGGTTGTGAGGTGGGGGGCAAGGTTTTTGTTTTCATCACATCTTCAAAAATATTTTCTGGGCACAACAAAATTTGGGGGCTACTGCCCCCAAATTCCCCCCGTGGCTACGGGCTCGCCAGCAACCGAACGACCGCACCCACCATGACCTGAAACTAAACTTTGGAAGTTTTTCGCAAGTGCCGAGAAAGAAGGTTGCACTTGTCAAGCACGTACCTTTCACCTGACTTTTCTCACAGTCAAGTGCCACCCATCGCACGAAACAATGATGACTTCTTTTCAAACAAAGGACATTGTTATCGCACCGCTTTGTGCGGTGAACACTTGACCGCGACTTTTCAGTCGTACCTCACATCAAGCCTAAATTTTTGGCGATTTTTTCGCCACTGCAGCCCTAAAGTTTGAGCGGGACAGGCGCCAAAAACGATTTGTTGAACAACTGAAAGAAACGTCCGAGAGGAGCGACGGAACTTATGACTACGTGAAGCACATGCTTTGAAGTATCAGGGATTTACCTTCAATCAATTGCCAGAAGCCGCTCGCATTCAGAAGCTGAGCGGACGGGAGGGAGGTCCAGCACCGCGGAGAAACGCTGACGCCTGTTTGGCCGGATATTAAGGGGCAACGACCACGCCGCTTTTGGTTTCGTGAACGGGGGCTCGGTGCGGTTTCGGGCCCGAGCTTCTTCAGAAGTTTCACAGCAAAACAAAAAAAACAAACTTTGAAACAAGTACCGCAAGTGCGAAGCAAGATTTACAACCGCCCCGATACGATATACAAAGAGCGTTTTGCTTGAAATAGATACACAACAGATTTGCAGAACACGTAAGCTTGGTATCTTTGCGCGCATATCATAGCAAAACAACAGCAGGTAAGAATTCAGCTCATAACGTAAAGCGATGCAATGGACAAGCCGAGCCGCACTAACTCTGAACGTTTTGTTCGCAACACAACCAGTGCTTTCTTATCAAGCGCAGCTGGCCCACCAACAACAGGATAGCGTCGCGTGCATGTTACAGAACACACTACAATGAAACGATCGGATAAATGCTATCGCTTGAAAAGCTTGTTATTTAAACAAAGGGCATAATGCAGAGATATTTCGTTTGTCGAATGCCAGAGATGGAACGGTCTGGTGTTGTGTATCAGTTCCATTTCACTGCAATATGTCTGCATTGTTTCGCTTGCTTTAGTGCTGTGGCCTTTATTTTTGTTGCGAACGTCCACGAAAGTCGTGGAAACTCGGCACTCTACCTTACGACTGCGATTCATTACCTAATAATTGCGATTCTCTACGTAATAATTGCAATTTCTACCTGATAAATGTGCCTCCGGCCACAAAATAACCAGATCGATCGATTGCAAGTGTAGGATTGAACGCATCGGGTTTTGAGAGGGCTGTTAAGGCCAGGGTGATGAAGGAATCGCCCATTGCACGAATTTTTGAGAAGTAACGTGCGCCAATCGGGACAGGCCCGTTCCGGCTGATGATCGGCACCAAGGCCCGGATGAGGGCGAACAAGAATATTGGCCCCCCCCTGCGCAAACATCAATTGCTTTATTGTGACGTTGCGCATGCGTTGTCCGCTAAACAATGGGCTTGCTGGTGGAACAAACTGCTATGTCGAGCATTAAGTGCAGTAAAACGGTTGTTGGGGGAGTTCCGTCCATCCAGGGGGGGTCAGACACGAGGGGCATTTCCACGGCAAAGGCATGTTGGGCAACCGCAGAATTTTGGCGTCTTAAAAAAATCCGTAACAAACAACCGTAGGGCCAACATGGCCTCAGTCTATCGAGGGCGCCACGTGCAAACGGACACCTATTTGGCCCCATCAACGACCACCGCGGCCGTTTCAGACGTCGTCGAATAGATTCTTGGGAGGTCGCGTCGACACGTTCGCTCGCGACTTCTGGTACGTCGTGCGGTTCGAGGTCGAATGCCAGGTCGCCGAATCGCTCAACCTGTTCTCGTTTCGCGCCACTGAGCTGTAGTCGATCGGTTCCGCATCGCTGAGCAATTCCAGCTTGTCCGGCTTCCGCTTGAAACGGGTGGAGGGGGCGCGGTCCTCCGCTGCAACGCAAAACGCAGTTCGGCCAATCAGAGCTCGCTGGGCGGTTGATTGACAGGGCGTTTGCGCTGGAGCCGTGAAAACTGTTTGCGTGAAAAACTGCGGTGACCCGGTTTTTTTTTTGAACACACGTTTTGAAGAAGCGGTTGACACACAGTTCTTCTGCAACAACCAGGGGCTGTGGAGCCGCATCTCAAATTTCGGGCCCCAGGCATCTAAGTTTTCTGGCACCGGCTCCAAACTCTAAAAGTTTTTGTCTCCTGCTCCAGAACAATCTGGTCCAGTAAAAACCATAGTACTATTTAAACAACTCGCTTACCCAACAAACTATGTCTGTTGAACGGGAACCCAAATTTTAGGCTCCGGCTCCAGCATCTGAAATTTTTTGGCTCCGGCCATTCAAAATTACTTGGGCTCCGGCTCCACAGCCCCCCCCCCCCTGGTTGCAACAGCACCTGTGAAAAGTTTATTTTGCACCGATGCAAAACGAACCAATCGCATGAAGACCACCCTCGTAGATTAACTGCATCGAATGGCCACAGCGTGACGTCCACCCATCGTTCGAACACGCCAAGCAAGAAAACGTCAGTCAAAAGCAATCAGCAGTTGATTTACAAACTTGCACACTTGGCTGTTGCAAGCGTTGTGTTTAAGCCAATCAAGAACTCCCACCGACAAAACACGGGTTATTACGAAGCAGACAATCTATCACATAAACACTTCCGGGGAGTTGGCAGCATCGCAAAGGGGCTATTTTACCTCCGTCGACTTCTGCTTCCCGCATGGCCCTCCCTGACCACTGTCGGGCCGATATTTCGGAGTTGAAACCGTTGTGTCTCTCGGCCCGCTGCTTTGACGCGATTTCCCGGTTTCTGTTTCGTATCTCTGTAAGAAGTAAAATAGTATTTTTTTGAAAATGGAGCTATGGCAGCAACATCATGAGCTGAGATGGGGATGACGCAATTCAGCACACGACACACATACTACAGAATGCATACGACACACAGATTACACACGACACGGTGAGTAAAGGATGCACAAGACACACAGAAAAAAGATGTTCGTAACACAGAATGCACACGACACGGAAAGTAAAGGATGCACACAACACACATTATGCACAGGACACGGAAAGTAAAGGATGCATACGACACACAGAAATTGCACGCGGCAAACATCAGTGATGGAAACAGAAGCAAACGAAGAGCGATGTCTTGTAAAACGTGAAAAAAA
>Ga0210059_1005735_pt1 | contig 19920 bp, 11 predicted proteins | sample Ectturendosymbi2_FD_188042 | JGI IMG/M metagenome (GOLD analysis project Ga0210059, IMG submission 188042) | Ecteinascidia turbinata endosymbiont from Florida, USA - Sample 2 (SPAdes) (version 2) | ecosystem: Host-associated > Tunicates > Ascidians > Unclassified | place: Key West, Florida... | reverse complement strand
CTGAGTGCAACTTACACACCCATTGCGTGGAAGCGTGATTGGTGGCTTGTGCAAACACATACACTCAGGGACGGGTTTAGAGAGAGCGGGCCCTAGGTCATCTTAACTATTTTTCGGATACGTCATACGTCACGAAAGAAAACATCGTTACTCTGAATGTTGTAAAAGTTTTATGTGCAGGCCCGAAATTGGCCCGAAACATTTTGACAAACGTAAGCCCAAACCCGGCCCGAAACCCTGACCCGACTCTAAAAGCCCGGCCCGACATACAACCCTGGTATGCTATCATGTTTGGTCTACTCTTTGCATTTTAACGTTTGGTTGTCACCACAATCTATGCATTGCAAGGTCATAATATCTGTGTAGTTTCTCATCTGCGTCTTGTAAGTCACAGTTGCAAGTATACAGTATGCATTAACTGAAGTTTTGTGTTTGTTTAAAATTTTTGTATGTTTTCTACGCTACTCATTGCTCTTCATAAGCTAGTTTACAAGTCATGGTTATTACAAGAAGTCACTAGTGTTTAAACAAGATGTTATTAAGGTTAACAAATCACGAAATGTGTAACCCTCTTATGCAACAATATGCTTAAAAAGCTACAATTGCATAAATCTAAAATATCAAATATCTCAAAAACGTGACCACATAGGGAAAATCAGACTACTACAGTTTTGAAATCAGCGACCCAAAACCATCCCCCAAACGCTCTGAAATCCCAATCCTTACGAAATTCATTTAAATGTATTGAGCTGCATATCAATGAGTATTTTTCTGAAAAAACAGTTGCATTTTGATTTGGTACAAAAGAATGATTAATTTGTGGAACTTTTGGTTAGACTGAATCGAATTTGAAATTAAAATTATTGCAAATATAAACGTGATAGATGACGCAAAACTGCTGCAAAATATTTTATTATTTCTGGATGTAGTAAAGGCTACTTTAAAATCAAACTTGATAATTTCATTACACCTTACATGTGTTTAATAAATATTTTTGAATAATCAGAAACGTTCTGAAGACCATGGTGATATATAAACCGAAAGTAAGACAAACATTGGAAGTTTTGCAAAAATATTTTCAATTTTGTTTGGAAGACAGTTTATGTAAAGTGGTATTTTGCATTTTTGCCGGCTGTTGTTGGCGATAATTGTAAATTTCAGCAAGCGACTACTGAATGTTTTGTAAATTAAGAATTTATGAAGTTTTACCTTCGCATTATTGGCATTTTAAAATGTTTCTCTTCGCCTCGCACAAATTCTGGTTGCACAAAAAAGGTGAAGTTGATCTTTAAATGCAAGGTATTTTAGCCATAGTGTTTAGGGTAAGAACTCTGTTGCAGATACTTCTTATTTGTCCACAATGTTCATTCTTTCGTTCAAATGATGTAAGTAGATCAGGCTTACCTAAATTTGCAACGGCTATTGCTTTGTTTAGTTTTTCTGTGCATCTTTTTATCGATCAACGTCATGGTTATTAACTGAATTGCATTTGAACGTTTAACAACCCAAGTATAAGATAATGAGAACGAAAACTCTAAATGGCAGAATGAAATAAATTTGATAAAAAAGAATTTCGTCTGCTTTGCTTGGCTGTGCTTTTAAGGAAATTCTGAAGCTTTTTGTGAACGAAAACTACGTTAAAATTCTACGCACAAAAAGAAACGTTGAACAAACCATCCAAAGTTAGTGCCGGTTAACAAACGCACTGATGAATGAATAAAAGTGAAAGAAATCTCGGCAACTTACACGTCAAAACCAACATCACCACATATGGATTTATGGCTTATAAGTACATTTGAATTTACTTACCTAAATCATGGCAAAGACCAGCTAATTCTACACATAACACTTCCTTAGGTGGTATCTTCAGCTTTGGTTGCACTTGTCGCAGATGATGAATCATTTTTCCAGCCAAATGACATACACTGCAAATCAATCAATACTTTTATTTTATTGCAAGATATTTTCATGTTGCTTATGACTTGATAAAACTCATGCGACTGAAAGAGCATCGCAGATACAAATTTCTTGGGTGGTACAGGTTTTTCAGTTCATTTTATTCAACAGCTGTCATGAAATATTTTAGGATACTCTATGCAAAATATTCTGGCTCAGGTTCATTTTACACGCTTCGTACTATCTCTGGTGCAGTGGTTCTCAATCACTGTTCTGAGAGCCGCATGCGTCTCCCAAGCACCCTTTGTGCAACCCTCAGCAGGTTTTCAATAAAACCTCTAGTGTTTTGTGCAACAGATGTTGTTCTGAAATACTACAAAACGTGTCAATTGATTTTTGTTAAAAATTTTGTTGCGGATTTCTAACAAAGTTGTAACAAGCCTGGATTTGGCTACCTTCATCGAAAAGATTGAGAAACACTGCTCTGGATTGTCACAAGTGCCAGCTTCGCTTATTTCCGTTGCCTTGCCCCTGCAGCTACGCAACTACATTCGGAGAGATTGCTGCATTGAATGGCTAGTCTATGACAGCACCACATGTATAACCTTTTCTTTTCACTCACCCATTAATGGTAAGACCATGCCAGAACAGACGGAAATACCGTTTGTTAATGTCTATGCGGTGACCAGACGGGGAAAGGAGTCCTATTTACCAGCTTTTATGCAGCCTATTACGATAACATTTCCACTTGGCCCGTATGTGTAAAATAATTTGCATGGAAGTATTTCGTTATGGTGTGGCGTTGCGTATAATGTGTGAACATTTCATGATGTCGGAATTGCGTTTTGTAAGTATTTGCTTTGTTTGCAAATGAAGGAAGAAAGAAACATGAGTACACAAAATCTCACTTCATGCATATTCGTTCTCCCAAAGCATTTTCAGATGCAATATAAATGTGAAAAACGCATTTCAGTGATCTTTGCGTATTTTTAACATACTCCTGAACCATCCCTGAAGATACCAAAATTTTTTTAAAAGAATAGCGAAATAAGCCAGTATTTACGAGCACTGCAAAAAATATTTAAAGCTATATGCTGAAATTATCCACAATTTGAGTAATGAGTGTGCTAAATTGTTAAATTAGCAAAAATACTTTTGGTGCTGCCATTCAGATGCCACGAATGCCGCATTCACTAAAAAAGCAACCGCTTGGGCCCAGGCGCGCCCAGTCAGAGATGGACTATATGGAACACTCGTGATATTCCAAAAAGAGTAAAAAAGTTGAATATTACAAAAGTGAACAGGACAAATGCAAAAATGCTTAGCTTGATGCATCCTGTACTGTTATGTAGGGCTAATGGATAGATAGCATTTGAAACAAAATGTTTGACGGAACATACTTCACTAACGAACTTTCGATCAGTTTGTGTGACGTGGCTCCGGGTTTTAGTTATTTCATACTATTATATTCAAATACCAAAAAATATGTAGTTTGTTGTTTTCTTCGCGTTCCTCACCCAATGCAGTGTTCAAATCGTTTTTGCGATGCTGCGGGGTAAACATGGTAACCTCCACCCATTTGCTTGATATTTCGAAGCCGGTAGAACTGAGGTATGTTTATCACTTTCAAAAGTGTATCTGAAAGCTCTATCATTCCGTGCACAGGATCGCTGAATACCTTCACATTGATGAAAAGAAGGGATTAGCAAACTCTAAGTATTTACACAGCAAAGACGTGGCGGTTAACATCAGCATGAATTTTTATTATGAGTAAAAGTTCATGCAACTGATAAAAGATCTATTTCTATTGGCAACAAGATGAGCTTTAGCAAGTCATAGGCGTACCCAGGGAGGCCCAGGGGTCCAAGCCCTCCTCAAATTTTTAGCATATCTAGTCATTTTGGGCTTCGAGAAGCGGTGTCCCAATCAAAAATACTGCTGTTTGCCTAAAGTCAAACATTTTGACCACCCAATTTCTTGTCCGCCCAAAAAAATTTGGGGCTGGCTACGCCACTACGGCACGTTGCTTGAGGAATCCATTCTTGGTTCTGCTTTCATGCATGCGCGATGATTCAAACTTGTTTGAAAACATCTTCTGCTCTATACATGAAGATAGTCTCCCTAGTTTCGTGTTTAAATACATGAAACTAATTTCCCTATCCAAATGAATTGTGACGGATTCATTTGCGGACGGCACTACTGTGACTTTCAAGTATTACCCCTGTTAAATGTCAACGAATACGTTGACTCATATCAGGTAGTAAGGGTATTCATAACTTGATTTATTTCGTACCAGAATCAATGAAGCCAGTAAAAATCACAAATTCGTTTTACTTTAATACAGAACACATGAAGAAAATCGATGGCACTCAGAAAATAAACTTTGTTTCAAAAACGTATCAACAACTTTTGAGGTAAGATTGGTGAAAATTTGAAATCAGTCATTTGTACAGATCTTGAAATCGTGATTTAAGTCAGTAACAATAACGAAAAACAATTTTTAGAAGGAATTCAGAAACCAGCAAAAATCTAAGCTGTAAAAGTCACATTGGATTTTCTACGCACCTATATCTTCCTCCGTATCATCTCTTCTGGATGACACTCAAGGCAACTTTTTATTTGTAAAATTATCACAGTTATTTGAAATTTGAATTTTTGTGACCAGGCCTATCAGGTTCTGAGACTTTCCTGAACATTTTGGATCGGTTATATTTTTCCTGATTGCGATAGGTTAGCACATATCTTTGAATAATTAGGAGGAAGCCAAAACCGAACTTAGAGGTCGCTTTAGCCATTGTATTGTTAAAAATCTTCAAACATAGCACATCTATCAAATTCAGCCCACGTTTCTTCAAAACGTGGGATGATTTTCAAAAACGTTTTCAGGAAATAAACAAAAACAGGTGTTATTTTTGTGTAAAGTTGAAATGGATTGAAGACATTGATTTTATACAGTTAAAACAATCAATGGCAAGCAGTTACTCTATATTGTATATAACCAAACAACATGCTTTTAATCTGATTTTGCCGAGAAACTTGATTTTTGGCAGTGAACAAGTTCTACGTTTCTGTGGAAAATAACCTGAATTTTATAACTAATGAAAAATACAAGATACAAATCGAAACAGATATCTAATCGAATAACGTCAAAATACTGCAGATTGAATTCCAGACGCTCCTATACAAAAACAGTGGGGTCTCTTCAAACCACTTAGAACAATTCCGTCTTCAAGCAGAAGGTTAAAAAATGTCCTATTCTTACAACTCAAAAGTGAGATAATTCTTAGAATCAATAATAATCAGCGGTAACGTTACACTTTGAAGTATTCTTTGCAGCTTCTGAGGTTAGCAGGTATTTGCACTATTTCCAATCTTCTGAAACCCTGAGATCCCGTCAGTCAAGAGATAACAACATCTTTTCTTTCTATTCCAACAAGCAAACCAACCAAATATTGGACTGAGGTGAACTTAGGCCTTGGCGACCTACTCAATTAAAACTTGTTGATTCATTGAGTTTACCTACATTTTATGCATCTAAACTGTAATAATGTTGATAACTACTGAGTTGGGTGGCAACTATAACTAATCTCGAGTAATTGTGTTTGCAATTTTGCGTGTTTTTCGAAACTTAAATACAACACTGTCTGAAAGTTGCAGTGGAGTAATGTTCGAGAGAAATCTCTGTTGAAAACATGCCCTATGATTTTCAGTAGTGAACAAGTTGATAAAAACAGTTGTAAAAGAATATTTCTCCTGTAAAATAAACCTCTTCTTCCGCATACAAAAGACAGAAATGTTGCACATCCTAACTTTAAAAACTATTAAAAACCATAAAAAAGTAACCGAAACGAACGTAACAAAATGTATTTCGCAAATGTTTCTTCAGACACTGTTGGTATCATCAATGCAATGAAATATGAACTATAGTGAGCTTACTGCAAAATTTGTTTGTGCTCATTAGGAAGTAAAGTTCTGCAAAGCATGAACGATAAACGCAAAAAGCAGTTGTTGCGATGGGTTTGCAGCGGGATACGTTCAGGTGTTAATGGTGTGTTGATGGTGTAACAGATGATGCACGAGCCTGTATTTCAGGGTAAATAATACATATAGGCATCGTTGGGATGTTGTTGTTGAGATCAGTGGCGTATTAGCCAACCTCCAAATGAAGCGGGCGAAAAAAGTGGATGTTCTTCAGAAAAAAGAGAAAAGCTTGCAAAGAGGAATTGAAAAAGAACGAGGGCGCCATATTGAAGTTCGTAAACATCGCTTCGGAGTTCGGACGCCATTTCACCAAACAAGATGCACGAGGTTAGCAGCGCTAACACCAGTAAATCAATACCGGAAGTTAAGGAAGAAACAAACTCTGGCCAAATGTACCTATCGTGGTCGACGCACGATGTACTGCACGTTAAGAATCTGTGAAAGCTCTTCATTTAGGCCAGCGGTTCCCAACCTGGCGTACATGCACCCCCAGGGGTACATTTGCCTATCTGAAGGGGTACATTTAAGGTTAGCAAAAGGAGATAAAAATATATTTACATATGATTTGTTTCCAAATATTTATACATATGTCAGTTGATATTATTTTCAAAAGTCATTGTATGCTTATTGTTGAATATATCTATGAATAACCATGATGAAATATTTTGTCATAAGAAATTTTAGGGGTACATGTTCATCTGTCGAAATGCTGAAGGGGTACATGCTTATCTGTTAAAATGCTGTAGGGGTACATTCTCATCGTTGGGAATGCTGAAGGGGTACATGGTTAGAGAAAGGTTGGGAATCCCTGATTTAGGCATTGATGGAACAGTGAGTGCATCAGAAGAATTTTGTGATCAAAACGAAAATGTTGATACACGAGGGCAGGCTCATGACGTTTTAGGTACGATTCAACGTGTTTCTATGCTGTCCTTTATACACTTTTGGAAGGAGGTTTTAAAAGTCTCATGATTTGCAGCAAAAACGTTTGTAATTGGAGAACTGTGCCCAGAAGATGAAAGAATCTGTAGCCTTCTTGTGTCACGAACGTGATGCGCTTGCTACACAGTCAGTGACAACGCTCTCAAGAATTGTGAGAAACTAGAAATTCCAATTGAGGAGCGACGTGTCAGAAAGAAGAAACGAATGCCAGGCGAACAAAACAAGATGTAGGTCTCAGAATCTCTGCTATTGAAGAAATTAAACGATACATGTTACACCGGCTTAACCGCCTCCGCACGGGTGTCGGACGTTTCCGCTCTTGCTTGTAAAAATGAGGCATGGCCTCCTCTGTGGCCTGTTAGTGTGGCGGAGATGAACAAATCGTCGCCCATGTTGTCCTCCAATGTCCAATCCATCGAACCCCATGGACTACATGACCTGACGGTTTTGGCCGATGAGACTATCGGATGGCTGCTCAACATCTGCCCCGAGATCTACTATAGTGCGGCCAAGCTTTGGTTAGAACAACTGGCTCAAAAGAAGAAGAAAGTTACGTTTCTGTTGCATGTCGCGCGATGCAAAATTTTAATAGGCCTAAACCGGTTGAAATGTACTTATTGCAATGGCATCAGCATATAAAACACGCATTTGAATTTTTGCACTGCGGTCAACGTTAATAAAAATATTTTAGCTTTGATGTTGACCAGCGTAGTTAAGCTGCATTCCGAGGATGGGGGAGCGGCAGAATCGCCGAGATCCAGGGGCGGCAAGCTATGCTGCTACGCCAGTTGTTGAGATATGGTACTTGGGTGACGGCAATTGGGGGCAGCTTGAAATTTACTTCTTGCCGAGGCGGTTGAACGCTCTTGACCAAAGAGCGCCATGGCGATTTATTCAGTGGTCCGTGGTCGAAAACCCAACCGTCCAATTGAGAAGCAGACACTGTACCACTGAGCTATCACTGGTTGATATTCTTGTATCAACATAGCTTCCGTAATCTGCAGCTACCGCCAGTTATTACAACTTTTCTAAGAAATCCGTCTCACATTCTGGGAGTTATTGCAAACCATTGGAGGTATTGTAAAAATATTCTCTTTGGACTACGCTAGTTTTAGTGTGCATCTTGTTCAAGACATTTTTGAACACTTAGCGACGTACAAGGCACATGATTAATAATGAGGCATTTTTTGACTAAATTTTCGATATCGCGTAAGCTGAAACACAAAGTTAGCTTACCTTGCTAGGTTGCTCTTTTTTTGTAGATTGTTGTGCATGATCTTCTTCCTTCAATACGCAATAAAAAAGTAGTTAACACATTATGGGCATAGCACACGAATCCCCATCATTCAGTTTATGGTGTTGAAAGAACATACATATTTGCAGCTGGAAACGTTAAACTCCGTTGGGATGTCGCAAAGTGGTCAAACGCTAATCTCCGCTATAATCGCCTGTGACTTGCTTTCGTAAATCACTGATTTGCCGCGATTGCAAACAACCTTTAACAGCTCGGTGAGTTGGAACTGAACACATATAATGAAGTTAAAAGACTGGAACACTGCAAAAAATTCGCTTAATTTGCTTGTTGCCGAAAAAATGTGCGCTATTTCGTATCATTCGCACAAGGATGTAGGTCGCGCTGTGACATAACACCTAAAAACGCGCGGTACGCCTTAGTCTTTGCTGTGGGAACAGATAGGGTGTTCAAAAAGACTTGGTGTTTCAGGATTGAGCTTTGTAATTTGCGTCGCCAGGATTTCGTTGCTTGGGTTAATTCCGTTTCGCTGCTTGTGTGCAATGTGCTGTACATGTGTAGTCCTTGCTGGCTGTTGATTTGTGCTTGACATTGTCAACAATTAGTTGCTTAGCATCTATTTTTATACTTACTGACCATGTTCTCTGCTTTGCTTTTAACCTGCGGTCACAGTGTGTTTTTTTATTAAATTGCCATTGCTGCATGAGTTGTACGCAGCGGTTAAAGTTAGACTGAGCCAGATACAAGTTTTGCCTGTTGTTTCCTTAGCTGAGGGTAGTTGGATTTTCTAAACGTGACTAAGCACTAGACTAATGCAACTTTGCGTGCCGGCAGCGACTCCCGTCAGGTCGGAACCTAGCAAAGCGAAATTTCCTATCCATGCTGTCGCGAAATATTGACTATGACTGTAGTTTCCATAGATGATATGCCACAGGACAAAAATGTGCCATTGGAGAGATTTTTTATTGCTTGAAAGGTCATGATAACTTCGTTTGAAAAGGATTTCAAAAGCAGAACATATGCAATTGTCTGTGATTAACTCAAGAAAAAAGATGCAAATCGAACAAACAGAACGTTAGCATCAAATTTGAATCCAAGCAAGTTGAAAACAGAGCTGTTCATATTGGCATTCATTTTGCCCAGAGTGGCTCTTTTTATGCAAACAAACTTTGAATTGAATGTGCAAAAATATAATGACTACTACTGTTTCACTGAAAGCAGACATTCTCATTTCATGCGCCAGAATCTTGCAGTATGTAGTTAAGCTCAGCATGGACATATTATCAAATACAATAAACAGTTTAACAAATTAAAATTGGAACCATTCAGAAACATCAAATTTGCTCTACCAGAATGTTACTTGTTTGCAAATCCACCGTTATATTATTTCCACATACAAAATGATTCACACAGCCAAAAAGGTGAAATTTATTTTCCTGAAGCAAATTACAAGGTACTACGGTCATAAGATTAAGAGACTAAACGGTCAAACATCTTATGTAATACTTGCCCCAGTTGATGATGATTCCGAGCTACCACTTTGGTCATCCGCCATTGCTTAGTTTTCAACTTGAAGATTGCTGAGAATGGCAACTAACAGCACTTGTTACCTATAAGATTTTGTATTTCGTGTGCCTGTGGTTTATAATTAACCGATGTCGTCAGACGTTAACTCCACAAAAGGTCCTGTAACGTCTACTAATGAAGCGTTTTCGTCCCAGAAAATGTAGCTGTTTTGCTTGCCGCTTTCATATCTGTTTTATCTCTGCAGTGATAAAATTCTTGTTTCTGTTGGTGGAAGCCTATGATTTTGTGGTTATTGAAGCGATCTTGCATTCTATTAACAACAATTCCGTCACGTAACAGTCTCTGCAAATTATTTTGTTTCAGGAAAATGCAACTGACAAGTTGTTCTACATGCAAGTATCGCGATTTACACTTGTTTGCGGTTTATTTTTGAAGAGAGTACTCCGATTTAGTTGTTAAATAAGAGAACCGTTTTCAAAAAATGGTATCTATTTCCAGAAATTTCATCCATGCACGTCAACTTGTTTTCAATGCAAATGTTGGAATGTGATGTGAATCGCAGGATAAAAAATTATAATGAGTCATTTTTTCTGTTCACGTCAGAAGTGCAGACATCATCTTTCTTGTGCAGTCCGATTTGAAGAAGGACGCTATAACACCTAATCGTCTTTCGCACTATGGAAGACGTTTAGACTTTACATACCTCTAAAACTGCACCAACTTAAATTAAAATATAACAAAATATTTAAAAAGACTCTGCTTAATTCTCAGCACTTTAATACAATTTAGGCAATGAAACTTTTTCGTGAATATGTGATTGGAACAAATGATCTTCCGTGCTAACAATTTGGATTTAACGAGATCCAACATAGGAATCGCAGGAGATATCCAAGCCACGCTTTAATACCAAATATGCACACAAAACAGGAACAGTGCCAAGAATCGAAGAAATCCATAGAAAATATACTGATATTCAGATCAAAGCAACAGGTGTTTTCGAAATAAAAGAATTCAAAGTAACCTTTTTCAAAGATCTTTTCAAATTTATTGATGTTCTCTTTTGTGCAACTAGGTCAAACTACATGAGTTCCAGATAACCTAAACAAGGTATAAATTTTTGCTAACTGTTACTTTTCAAGTTGTCTGCATCAAGGTCGCTTATATATTTTATTTATATTGAGCAAAATCATGTCATTATCTAGCTCAAATTCTCAATACCTTTCTTCTACAAGATATACATCTGCCGCTGAAAATTTCGTTTATTAAATATTGTCGTTATTCTTTCAACAACGCTGTTGTATCTAAATCCTCGATTGCATGCAATTTTTCATAGTCTTTGGTTTGTGCAGACCTTGTGAAGATCTTTCACTGACACATTAGTTTGGCGTTTGAGCAGTTGGGTGTTGTTTCAAGATATTTAACCGTTTTGTCGACATTCTTAGCAACAAAAGAACTCACAAGAAGCTCAAATAGAGCTGTTTGTCTCTTGCAAGAACAAAAGCCATAGAAAAAAAGAGACGCTATTCGCTGACTTCCCAAGCGTATTGTGAAATTTATTGACTTTGTCCGACTCGTTGCTATTGCGATTTCTTTCAGTTGTGACTGACTCGTTGCTTAGTGATAACAGCTGAATACATTGTAGTCATTCCTATTTTGACATCTATTGATTGTGTCACACTTGTCGCTGTTGTGGTATTCATGGTTACGTTGGACGAGCAACTCAAAACACAAGGCTGCGTCTTTTGTATTGTGTTCAGTAGCGCTATATGACAATAGCAATGTAAGAGAGAGAGCTCTGCTTCTGAGTTACATCCGAATAATGAACAAAAGTTGTCAGCAAATGAAAAAAAAAACTTTTAATGATGTTAATTTTGCTGTTTACCAAGTTAACAAGAACATAGTCTTATCAAAACCTTTTCACTTTTGAATGCTTAAGACCTTACCACGACCAAATTATGAGTATTTGTGGAGCCACACTTTTGATTTGTTTCTGCTCATTCACCTCTCATTTGTTTCTTCTCATCGACGACAATCCTTAGAAAACTTACTAAAAATGCAAATAAAATGACAAACCACATTATGCATGCCTAACATCATGCCTAGGAGGAATAAGCAATGATGACCTTTCTAATGACTTTTTTCCTCACAGTGTCCAGTTTTGCCAGTGAGGACAGTCTCGAAAACGGTTTCGCTGGTACATCAGCAATCTTCTTCTTAGCCAGCTATTACAATGTAGCCATTAGAACTACGGGCCTATTATTTCTCTGGCCCAGCGGTGAAGATGCTGGGCATGGGCGTCCGGAAGGGGTGGAAACGGGCATTTGTCCCTGGAAATTGGGACTGAGAACCAATTATTTCTAAAATCCTGAAATCAGCAGCTAAAATCCGATTAATTGTTTTGATTCTTGCAATGGCAGTTTATTTACCGGTATGACATTCACACTGCACAAGAGCCAGATTCACTGTTCTGGCATTAGGCAGTGATGAGCTTGCATCACGCGTGTCCTTTCATTTGCCTGCAGAGGAAGGTTGCGAAACTTGCGAGCAGATTGCTCTGCTATAGGCCTATTGCGTAACAATAACATGACGACAACAAATCGTCAAAGGTTGATTTCAATTCGCGGAAGGGTTGCCAGATAGTGCCAAATTTGGCAGATATTGCCAAAACTCATTATTTTCCAAAAAAATTTCCAACTGTTTTTGGCAATACTCTCACGCCAAAATTTTGCTGTTTCTTGAAATATCAATTGTCAGCATTGACAAAGCAATCCATTTTGGATTATTTACCAAATGAATACCCAGACATCAGAGAGAAAAAACAACGCAACGTCATCTTTGTGAATTATCATTCTGATTCAAATTTTTTAGCATATTTACCGGTACTGTACGTTGCAGTGAAACTTCAGTTCAATAGTGAAAAAATGAAAAATTTGGAAGCATGGAAATTATGTTAATTGCAAAAAAAATCACATTGCCTGTAACTTCGAAAAATCACATTGCCTATAACTTTGCCATTTTTTTGCCAAAAATTTGCCATAAGCTGAACAAACACTTGCCATATTCCTTGTCAAGCATCTGGCAACCATGAGTTGCGTTCGGAAGCGTTTTGCCGCCTATAACTGTTGAACGCAGCCGTCTTGGAAGGTGATGACTGTTGATAACGGCAAGGCACGTAATTTCATGCTGTGTGAAAAGAGGCATGAGTGAATCAGTAGTAATGTTTGCACAAGTTTGAAAACCCATTGTTGGTGTGCGACTTCGAGTAGGACCTATCCGCCTGAGTAAATAGTTTAATCAAACTACGCGTGTGCAGCCTTCTTTTCAAACAGTATAAAGCTACGTGACTTGTTAGAATACCTCTATGCACACTTGCGGGAGTACGTCTCAACCGTTAAATTTAGTTCTGGTTCCTCAGGGAGTTCCCAGACGTTTCCTGCTCTTGACAAGATCCCAAACGTTTGCAGCTTTATCTTCCAAGTGGCACTGACAAGCCCTGCTAGGTAAACTAAACTCAAAATCTGTGGTTTCGTTGAAGACCATGACAATGCTTCTTTGAAAAAATGAACCCTCCTTGCAAAATCTGAAGATAGTCTATTGTGTAAATTAACGTAATATACGAGGATATGCTGTCAAGGAAGCGCATTTTTTGTGACTGTTGCCACAAACATCGGACATTTTTTTTGTGGTGTAAAAAGCGTAAAACGTTTTGTGAACGTCCATTTACATTGCATCGTCAGCAACTTGAAACATATAAGCAAAATGCGGAAGTTCCCCCCTTCTGAAAAAATTTCTGCGGACGTCCAAGTAGCCAAACTATCTGGATAATCAAACGAAGTAGCTACTCAATGTGTGAAAGGATGTTGATCAACAACGAATTACGAGCGGTACCTGAAGTTGCAAAGGCTACGGTTTCTAGCCAGTCCCAGTATTCGCAAGCAGAGTGGCTCCTGCTTTCAACTCGTAACGCAGCTTCAGGATATTTCTATCTATCCCGTTTGTCGCAGCAGACGTTTCACATGCGCTAGTGCTAAGAAATGACTAAGGGGTTCCCAACAAGAGTTAATAACCCTAGTATCAACAAGAACGCTTCATGGGAGAGTAATGTAATAATATGAAATATCACCTACGGAAACGGAAATAACCGAAATTAAGATAAGGGCAAAATCGTGTTTGAAACACCCAAGGGTTTTACGTTTTGCATGATACTAATGTTGTCTTAAGTTTTTTGAGCATGAAGGAGGCAAGTTACATGAAGGGAGTATTACGAACACAAAATCTATACCAAGGGTCAAGATTGTGCTTGATAAATGTGGAGCAAGAAAATGTGAAAACTTTATTTAACGAAAATTTCGTTGGCAGATTTACGTCAATCACAATAACTACCAACTCATCTGTTCGCAGTCGCGGATCCAGGGGGGCAGTTTGGGGCAACTGCCTCCCAAAAGGCTGTGCGCCCTCTTAAAATGGCGCCCCTCTGATAAAATGCGCTCCTTTCTGATGCCTATCGAAGCAGAAACAAGGGCAGAAATACTCAGTCTAACCTAAACAATGCTTTGCACTTCGTTGAATCTCAGTAGTTACGTGACGGACTTTGACCCAGCCTCTTACCGATTGGAATCAACATTGCTATTGTTTCGTAATAATACTCCTGTTCCCTTATATCTTTTCCGCTTGAAAATTGCCCATCAATTAAAACACTATCTCCTTCACTGGCATAGTTCTGGACTTTCCGTTGCGCTGTGCAAAATTGGTCGGTTTTTGTTGCAAGTTAATTTCTTTAATGCTTGGTGGCAACTTTGAAAGGAAAAGCAGAAGTGGAGATAGGAAGGCAATAAATATGAAAAACTTAAAACTGGCGCAAGATTTTAGAAACGAAAAAATAAGTTTCAGGTCTGTTATCAGTGCAGTCCGTGAGACCGCAGTACGTCTGCATCTTAGTTTTGCAACACCAAGGTAAGTGGATGAGTTTCTTGTCGGAACTAATGACCCTAATTGAACCATATTGCAGCGTGTGAAAAGCTATAGTAACATTTTGTACGCTAGCAGGGGCGTAACGAGGTTAGATGGGGCCAGGGCAAGAAGCAAGTTTATCGCTATGTGGTAGCACGACGCGCCTCAACAAACCATAATACTCAGCAGTCAGCTCTAACGCAGAAATTTCGGCAAAATACCAACTATCTACACTTCTACAGCTTGGTGGAATGATTAATTGACTGTACGCGGTCATGACAATTTTTGCTCAAGGGTTCAATATTTGCAGTCCAAAATTTGGGAAGAGTATGGCGCCTATCGCCCCTCCTGGTTACGCGCCTGGCGACAGTTACTGATGGCCATATGGTTTTTCTTGATCTTTTGTTGCAAGTGCAAACCCGTAGACAGTTCACGCCGGCCATGAAAAGACACATTTGGCATGGTTAGCGAAATCTGCAACCAACGGCAAAATGCGCAGCTTATTAACTAGATCAGGGTCTCCAATCTACGGCCCACGAAAATATTTTGTCATTGATGAAAAAATAATATATTGACGAAAATTCGTTGATTTAATAGAATATATCATACTCGGAAACAATCACATTACGTAAGACGTCCGTTTTCGACATGTTCTGTATTATCTTGTTTGGCCCTCGGACAAAAAAGTTTGGAGACCACTGGGCTAGACCGTTCCACATAAATCACATAAATTTGAGTAGAAAAGCAGAAAAACAATGCAAATTTTGACCTTTCCACTGGTATCTGTGGGATTGGCTGAGATTCATGGTTTCAAATGGGTTATAGGCTGTTTCTCACTTGTGTTTGCTGGTTGTGTATAGAAGCCAATCCATCGTCAGATCAACAGCATTTGGGGTGCCTTAAAGCTTGTTTGGGGGGTTCGTATATTGGTATACACAATATTGGAAATTGGAGGTATTCATTGTGGATTTTATAGTGTCATCCAGACCCCCTCTACTTTTCTTAACAGTATCACACCTTTTTTCATGATCTGGGCTACTTAGATTGATGTTTATTCTTCACATCAGCAGTCCAATGTCAAAAATATGTGAAGCAGTATTGAACAATTGATTGAAATTCTACTTATATCAGTGGCGTTAAATGTATTTTAGGGCAATATGCTTTCAGGCCCAGTGCGAACATATCATGCGATTATGGGGTCATTTTTCACGATAGCCAGCAGAGTTACCTAAAATGGGAGTAATGTCACAGCAAATGTCTTTCATTAATTCTTTGTTTTTGAATTGCTACTTCAGCAATAAATATGCTTTCCATGTTCATGTAACTGCACAAGCTTCGCCTGAAAATGTTACTGTGATTTTGCTATTTGTTCGTCTCCTAGCTTCGAAATTGAGTTGTAACTTCCTAGATTGTTTGGGGCACCCATAGCGTTTCAAGTTACGTGTAGCTCGTGAAGAATGGGACCTATCATTTTGGCCCTTCTTCAGACTTTTTGTGAATTAATGATATCTGGCGATTTTAAACTGTGGTGATTCCCTGAAATATCGCATAGTTCGACCACCAAAAATAGCCATTTCTGGGCTTAGAAAAGGTAACCACTTATGTGTGATACTCAACGATTATCGCAGAGAACTGGGGTATTTAAGCAAGTGAAGACTTTTTGGCACCCCTTTTTTGACTGTACCCCCCAAACGGCTGCCTGATCGGAATGATGAAAATGATTTCAAAGAAGAAGAAAGGATTGGTAATAGGAGACGGCAATGTTGCAGTCATTTTGTGATACAACATGTATTTTACAAAAGCGTAAAGTCTTTTGATATCCGTGATAGGAGAAATATTGAGCTGTCTTTTTGATAAACGATTAAAAGGTAACACTTCGTGAAAATATATTGAAAAGAGTTAGCTGAGGTAATAACGCGGTGAACATGCTGAAAATTTGATTAGGAAAACTTTTCAGGAAAGAGGCTTTTGAAGTTTTAAGTCTTAATGATTGAAGCAAATGGCAATAATTATACGGGATTTGTTCTATAATTTTTGAGGTAATTCAATATATGCGAATGAAAAAAATTCGTCTGGCTGCAAAACATTTTGCATCTGACTGCAAAATGTTTTGCGTGTCGCATGCTCCTTATTTTGCACCAAGATTAAGAATGTTGCTTAATATATTCATGTCTGTGGACTTTGCAAACTGAGTTGATGACAATTAAGGATTTTCTGTAAATTGCGACGAATTCAAAGACATTGTTTGTAGTTGATTTTTCTATCTGAAAACAGTCCGGAAGATTAAACTTCGTAAAATCCTGAGCATGAGTAGAATGGCTACTTTTTAATCAATTATGTCGGTTTACAACGACACATTAAGAAGATTAAGTGACAAACCGGGATATTTTTAAGATAAAAATTAAAGTGATGTGGAATGCCACACAATGGAACAACTAGGGGCAAGGTGGGGATATCTGCCCCCCTGGCCTAAAATAAGTATTAACTGGGCGGCAAAATTGCCGTCTAGTTGCAAAAGTTTGCCGCCCAGTTTCACCGAAATTTAACCACTGAGCGGCACTAAAATTTTGTATTGAATTCAGAACTTACTAAATTTTGTGGTTGTATAACTAAAAACCTGTGTGCGTGCGTCAGTAAAGAAGTTACGCAATCCTTCAAACATAGACGGACACCTTGGCATTACATGTTTGGTGATGCAACAAAGAGCATTGTCTAGATTCGAATATTAGCTTCGATTAATATTATCGGATCATGATCAAGAAGAATGTTGGCACTTTGGCTTTTTTAGGCCAAATTTGTAGTTTTTAGCCTTTTTTAAACTCCTTTGGCTTTTTTTTAATTTTTGAAAAAGGGCGAAACAAAAGTTGGATTTTTGGCCTTTTTCAAAGATGTCTTTTTTCAGATTTCAAGACACAGGCAGATATCTGTATTCTGTTTCTGTTCACAGAATGATAAATTTTTGTTGAAAACTCTGCACTAGAATTTTATAATCTTTGGTGTAGTAGTTCCATGCTTTCAGTTTTGCTGTATCAAGTTACTCTATAGCAATAGTAAAATTTTTGAAACGTTGAGTAATTGAGTGAACTTTTCTTAGGGTTGATTTGTCCTTTTTTACTCATGACACCTGGGAACCCTGATCACGAAAGGGACCAGAGATGCTGACAGTTTGTTTGGTCAGGACTCTGGTAACACGACAAGCGATTTTCCACTAGATCTAGAGGTTTCTAAACTAACCTAGTGATCTATAGAATTTTAAATGCAATACAGTGTTTTTCCGAAGTATGTGTTTGAAGAAAATCGGTGGTCTTTTTTCTAACTTTTCAGCCCCTTTCAATTCGTAAACAATCATTGCGTGAATCGTTGTATGAACACTAGCCCCCAAGAGTTTCCAATTTCAGTTCCGGTGGTTTTCTCTTCCGCGATGTTTACTGCTGCACGCAAACCAGCGCTGCAGGCACGAGACTTCCGCAAACTACTTCTGCAGGCAATGCTACGTGTCACTACATCATTACCGAAACAGCCCTTGGCGGTTTTCGTTTTTCACAGCGCTTTTCTCCTGAGTGTTCAATAAGAACCTGCAACATGATCACTGCATTTCAATTTGCAGTGCACTGATGATGATACCAGGAGTTATCGAAACGTTTGCAAAATGTCGTTTGGTGCGTTTTCATTGGCAGTGATTTTCGTTATTAGGCTATGTAGCACTTCCGCTTTTTGTATACCAAATATTGACTTTGTTTTGAATTGAATGATTTCTAATTGTATGTTGTTTGGCATTTTCATTATCTTTTGTTCACTAAGTAAGAATGGGTTATAAAATGCCAAAATTCAGTTTTCTTCTTTAGCAAAATCACCAAAGTCGTGCAAAAATTTCAAATCAGCCTTGCAATAACTTGATCTTTTCAGTGAATTTTCTCAATTGCCATTATCAACAGCACCTTGAATCGGCATCATTATACGGAAACTGGCTCATATCCTCAGTTTCTAACAGCGAGATGAACAGCTTTAACTTGCCCCAACAGAACGAACAAGTGTTTCTAATTTGAGTTTCTGGTCGTTTTCTCTTCTGCTATGTTTACTGCTGCAGGCAAACCAGCTGTGCAGGCACGCGATTACCGCAACCCACCTATGCAGGCAATGCTTCACGCCACAATGCAACTTCCGAAACAGCCCTTGGCGTTTTTAATTTTTTCACAGCGATTTTCACATGAGTGATCGATAAGATCTTGCAGCATGAGCACTGAAGTTCAATTGCAGTGCACTGATCATGATAACAGGAGTTATCGAAACGTTTGCAATATGTCGTTTGTTGCGTTTTCATTGGCCGTGATTTTCATTATTAGGCTATTTAGCACTTCCGCTTTTAGTGTGCCAAATATTTACTTTGTTTTGAATTGAATGATTTCCAATTTTATGTTTTTTGGCATTTTCATTATCATGTGTTCACTATGTAAGATTGGGTTATTAAATGCCAAAATTCAGTTTTCTTCTTTAGCAAAATCACCAAAATCGTGCAAAAATTTCAAATCAGCCTTGCAATAACTTGATCTTATCAGTGAATTCTCTCAATTGCCATTATCAACAGCACCTTGAATCGGCACGGTCATCCGCAAACTGGCTCATATCCTCACTTTCTAACAGCGAGATGAACAGCTTTAACTTGCCCCAACAGAACGAACAAGTGTTTCTAATTTGAGTTTCTGGTCGTTTTCTCTTCCGCTATGTTTACTGCTGCAGGCAAACCAACTCTGCAGGCACGCGACTTCCGCAACCCACATCTGCAGGCACGCAACTTCCGCAACCCATCTCAGCAGGCACATCTTCGCGCCATTACGTCATCACCGAAACAGCCCTTTGGGTTTTTCACAGCGCTTTTCTCCTGAGTGTTCAATAAGAACCTGCAGCATGAGCACTGCAGTTCAATTTGCAGTGCACTGTTGATGATACCAGGAGTTATCGAAACGGTTGCAATATGTCGTTTGTTGCGTTTTCATTGGCCGTGATTTTCGTTATTTGGCTATGTAGCACTTCCGCTTTTCGTATACCAAATATTGACTTTGTTTTTAATTGAATGATTTCCAATTGTATGTTGTTTGGCATTTTCATTATCTTTTGTTCATTAAGTAAGAATGGGTTATTAAATGCCAAAATTCAGTTTTCTTCTTTAGCAAAATGACCAAAATCGTGCAAAATTTCAAATGATCCTTGCAATAACTTGATCTTTTCAGTGAATTTTCTCAATTGCCATTATCAGCAGCACCTTGAATCGGCACCATTATACGGAAACTGGCTCATATCCTCAGTTTCTAACAGCGAGATGAACAGCTTTAACTTGCCCCAACAGAACGAACAAGTGTTTCTAATTTGAGTTT
>Ga0210059_1005734_pt1 | contig 19923 bp, 10 predicted proteins | sample Ectturendosymbi2_FD_188042 | JGI IMG/M metagenome (GOLD analysis project Ga0210059, IMG submission 188042) | Ecteinascidia turbinata endosymbiont from Florida, USA - Sample 2 (SPAdes) (version 2) | ecosystem: Host-associated > Tunicates > Ascidians > Unclassified | place: Key West, Florida... | reverse complement strand
AAACCACATTGTTGTTCTGTATTATGTGCGATCACTGCAAAAGATATTTTCGACATGAAATGCGAAAATTTTTTATTGGTGGGTAATAAGACATAATCGATACCTTGCTTTGGGTAACGGCTCGAACAAGTGTGGGAACCACGGATCTACACAAAAGCATTAAACGATTAAATTCGAACGAAGCATAAACTCTTACTTAGAGCTTTGAGTAAAACTACTGTATATCCTTACTTAGAGTATACTCAAAGCTATAAGTGGGAGTCTATGCTTCGTTCGAACTTATTTAATCTTCTTCAAGTTTCACATAACAAGGTATAGCTAAAATTTAGATTGTTCCCAAAGACAATCGTTTCCTACAAGCTTGGGCTAGACGAAGAAGGCTTTAAACGCGCAGGAAAGAACAGACAACTCAATTCGCTTTTTCATGGAAAATGTTCACCCGCTTGCATCCACAATGAACATTCCTGTTGCTTATGGGGTAAAAACCCGCGAAATACATGCTTTCCCAGCTAGAACAAGAAACTGACAAAGCAACTAAATGTGTGGAAAAGACAAAATAAACAAATCAATATAAAAATGTAACGATGAAAAAATGCCCTTTTCACAGAGACCGAATGACTATGCACAGGTGATAACACAAATTTTTATGAATGAGGATCTGCGGCAAGTCCAGGGTTATTGGCAGTGGGGGGTGGTGGTTTCCAACCTCCCTATTAACAATTAATGCCCCCCATTTCAAAGTCAGTGCAATGGTGAAAAATCCTACTTCACGTGATTTGGGGATTTGTGGTTAAATTTTTGTCAAATTTTTACCCATTTTTAACAACTGGATCTAGCGATGGTTATTGTTAATGATAGCGGTTCGGATTAACTATATTTTTTCTCCTCTCTCCAAAATCCAAAAGCGCCGAGGCACATGACCAGGTACTCTGGCGCTTCGAAACTTAAAAAGCATGCAATGTTACGAAATTACGAACGTGCCCACAGAGAAACTAAGCTCCTCTGAAATGAGTCTAAAACTCATTTAATTCTATTCCTTTTAAAACAGATGATTTTATGTTTTCTTCACAAATACCCCGAAGCTATCGCATCGTGAACAGTGCTACCAGAGTGCTGAAATCTTTCGCCTTGAAATTGCTGCACGATCTCGGCAGTCTGAACAGGACTCACCGATGCCGATCTCGCTCATGGCAAAACATGTCGCTATCCTTCTTCAGGAGCTGAAACAGTTGACACAGCAAACAAGAGATTCAAGATCGTATTCATAACACCATTTTCAGCGTCAATATTTAAAACCTCGCTTGGCGTCTTTCGCAACGCGAGTTTTCTGTCAGAGTGACAAGCCATGGCGATGCTTTTTCTAAAAGGGTTTACATTTGAAACAAATCGCGTTACCCGATCACCGCTGTGGTGAAAAGAAATATCAAAGCAAATTTTTAGGTTTGTTTCCGCTCGTTTTTACCTGCGCTTGCGCAAGTTATACAGTGGTTCACGCAGCGGTGTTCCCAAGACGGTTTTTGCCTCGAAAAACCGGGACCCGACCACTTAGGGGTGAAAGTTCATTGTGAAAAGCATCGAAGCCGGTAATCCGGGCCGGGACAGATGCAGTTCGGGCGAATTCCGACGCTTTCGACAAATTGACGCCCTTTGCCAAAATGCCAATCCACGACTGGTATTCGAAACATGCCGGAAAACTTGCCAGCGAGGTTAACGTCAGCACGCATATTGCAAAGTGCGCAACTGAATTTACTCCGAACCGCTCGACGTGCCGTTCACGCACTTTCCACGTCTCAAGATCGCCTGCCCTGCGCAAAAGTGGACTCCATCGAAGCTTTCACCAAATTTAGAAAAAATACGTTTTTGCGGGTCACGTATAGTTGCTCACTACAAGTGTGTTTGGCGTTCGACTGGAAGACTAAAAAAATGGGGCTCGACTCCATAAAAGGCAGAGGTGATTCGCAGCGGTCGCCGCTGATATAAAGCAAGGCAGCCGATTGATACAAGACAGCATTCAGCGACATCTGGCCATGTGGTGAACAGTCCCACCGGAGCCGCTAAAGAACAATGTTGAATATTCGGTGGAAGGAAAGAGGGCTGAAGTATTTTAGATTAGTTTGGTATCAAGCCGAAATGTACAGCAATTGTTTGCATTTAGAATTTAGCACCTCTTCTTTGTTTCCTTAGATCAGTCACCCTTTTGAAATTTTTCATTGAAGTGTTTTTTCTTCAAATAAACCCATTGTTTGTGTTTATTCTGTTTGCGGAGCCGGTTCCAGCATTAACACTGCATAAGATTTTCCAAACTTGATTTGTAAGCTTATGGTATTAACAAATACGTCACTCTGGTCTGGGTAAAGTCTGACAAAGGACTAACCGGAAAAACGTTCATCTTATCTTTGCAATCAAAACATTCAGCCTAAGAATTTAACCCCTAATCTTAAAGTAATCCCTCGTGGAAATAAGTCATTGCAGCTTCATGATGTTGTTCCATAAAAATGCAACCAGTGTCGTTGCTATCACTTCTGTTATTTAAAATCAAGTACTCAGAAAAGTTCCAGTTTTCCGTCGGAGTGTTTCGGAACCTGCTTCAAGTGCAGTTTTATTTTTAGCAACGATGTAAATGTGTCATGAAATTTGAGATTATTCTTGACTCATGATTTGTTGTCTTTTATTCTGTATAACCCTTCCTTTGGATTTTCCCTGCAAGAAATGAAACGCCTTATGGCATAGTTTGTATCTGTTTGCAATAGTGTTTAACTTTGCCAAAGGCCACTGAGAAGTGGTAGATGCGCTGTATTGGTGTAAAATCATCTCGTGCAAATCCAAAGGAAGGGTTATAAGGAATAAAAGGCATAGATGTCGTTGAATTTTAGCAAAACTTTCATGTAGTTAGTAAACATTCTCGCGTCTCAGACCTTGCAATGTTTTGTATACTTCGAAACAAGTCTTTTAATATTTTTGTGATAGGTCGTTCGTCTACTGTGAAAAGCTTTTCTTCCCTGGTGGCTAATCAATTTATTTTCCATTCTCGAGGCTAATATGCATGGAGCGGATGATGGTTTGCCAACAAGCGTTTCACTATCAGGGGTTGACCTTGGCTGCCACCAGTAAGACAGTGACTTGCGCTGTGTCGGATTCCGCGATTGCTCATTTACGGGCGCGAAAATTTTATCAAGACTTTTGGGGAGTACTGGTGAAAAAACCTTATGCGTCAAGAACTGAATTGCCTGATTCGAGGATGGCAACGTTCTTGTGTAATGATAACCCGACAAAGGCAAACTCAGCTGGTTCTGCTGAGCTCCTTCTAACCTCTCAAACATGTTTGTTTAAACGCGATTGAATCCCTCGCATGCGGTGGTGGTTTTGTACCGCTTCCCTGACTGATTGGCCGAAATTTCCGCACAACAGATACCTGATCTTGATGATTCCTCCAGTTTTTGCAACTAATGTGGCCTCAAATCTTCGTAGAACCAGCCAACAGGAAGTCTAAGTATAAAAAAAACTTTTGCTCAACTGTTGATTTTTAAAAACGACGCCGACCTTTCAAATATGGCTACAGTCGGGAGAGTGTAACATGCCCAAACCACAGGCTAGATTTGTTGTTGACGAACTGGAACGACGACGCCGCGATAGCGCTTCGCCAGATCCTACCACGATACTGGTTAATGCGACAATTCCGAAAGCTGATCGCAGAGAGGTTTGCGTCACTGGCCGCAGGAGGCGAAAACATTTGGATGGTAATGACCCTCAAACGTATCTACCGAAGCGCGGCCAACATTCCAGGCAAGCCAGGACGCTGTCGAAAACGCGAGACCGAACATGGCTGATGTCACATCCGGTTCTTGCTTGTCGCAAAGTGCGACGCATCATTATCGGACGAGCAACAAACTTAGCCTAATCCAGCGCGTGTATCGGAATACGAAGTGATTCGCAAGCAACATCCGCCACGCAAACGTTAAACGGTTGGTTTATCAAACTTTGGGCGCTTCCTAAGTTTTTCCTGATAAGTACGTTGAAAATAAGCACTAGTCAAATTTGCTTGTTCTTTTTCTGAAACGATGGTGGAATTTATATAGCAAGTTTTGACGTTACGTTGCATCGTAAGATTGCGCATTATGCAATAGATTGCAAACCAAAAGACTAAATTGACTACTAAACAAATCTGCGGGAAAAACTATGGATTGCTCGATGTCCCCTGTCATTTACGCAGGAGAAAATCGTAAGGTTGAAACCACAAAGGATGAATTCGAATTTTGACCACAACTGTAACGTATTTATATTAGAGGCTTAGAAATTTCCTGAAAGCAATATTGATGAACAACAGATTTTCAAATCGAGCAAGATGAGAAAAAAGGATTGAAGTTGCTTTTGTGACATTTGGCGACATTTTTTATTCAAACTTTAAATTAGTGCTTCTTTAGTAAGAATATTTAATCCTACATTTTCAGAAATTTTTTATACATTCTATATTTCCTTTCATTTCCCATCTCACAAAAATTGTCTGAAACCAACTTAAGTGGTAACGTGCGAAAAACAAACAACACCGTTTGCTTGTTCTCAACTTTTCCATCAGTAAACTTAGCCGTGTTCCATTTGACACTGACGTTATTTTACAGCATTAGAACACAAAACAGCAGAAATGTTTCATTACGTTTTACTTTTCCACTGTTTTGACTTCGTGTTAAATCGCACGCATTTTTGTTGAGATGTATCTCCATGGATCTCGAAAATACGAAGCTAAAATTTTCTAGGAAGTCATCGTCTCTAATTTTTTTTATATTATTGTTACCAGCTATGCGCCGACATTCCGTGCGAGTGACTCAAAACGAGGAAAGCATGATTTACCAGTAACTTGGCTCCCAACAGTCAGTGTTTTCTTACTCGCATGATACGCTTGGCGAGAGTTAAATGAATGTTTGCTTTGTCAAGAGTAAATCGGAAAAAGCCATGCTTGTCTTTCCTAATCTTCTCAAGATCACGTCAAAAAACTCATACGCGTGTTGCTTTTGCCTGTCAGTCATCTTCCTCAGCGCGCAAGATGTTGATAATAGGGTTGATCTTTAAACAATTTATAGAACTTCACCATCGATAACACGCAGCACTTTCCTATTGCAGGACGATTTAGGAAATAGCTTCCTGTCATAAGCAGATAGTTGCTGGCTCTTCAAGCTGCTTGATCCGTACTGCGATAAAGGCACCGCTTCCGATCTGATAAGCGAAACCGCGCTTCTAGCCTTCCGAGTCAGTTTCAGGGCTTTGCTCTGGGCAGTCACGTCAGCCAACCTCAGCAGCCTTCGCCTTTGCTCTGCAAGTCAAGAACTGCCATGTTGCTGCAAGCAGCCAAGTCGGGCGTGCTGTTCTCGTTAAGTCTTCTCGCCATAACGACTCACTGTCTGCCGCTTACGTCGACTTCAGAAAGCAGTGTTGAGGGGCGTTTGCTGGTTTCTTCGCCGAACGTTGCCGGTGCGTCGCAAACAGACGCGAGGCGCCGAGATTCGAGCAACATGCATTCTTCTTATGTGGCCGACGCTGACAAGGAAGACCGGCGACGCAGCGACATGCTGACGGGAGCGACGAATTTCGAAACCGACGGGCCGCGCGAAATCGGCGGCGGAAGAGTCCGCCGATCGCGGCGACGGAGACCTTCGCGACGTCGACGCCCGCGCTATCGTTTGGGTGGTTTTCGAAGAGGCCAATCAACGGAAATGCGGAACAGGACCCTGCTGGATTATCCTGTTTTCATGTTTCCCGATTCGTACGGGGATAACGTGATTGTCGCGCCGCTTCCTTTCCTCGTGACAGGTATGACAACGGTTGCTACGATACTGCAGTGTTGAAATTTTTGTATCCGCCCCAACTGAGAAAAATTGAAAAACCCACACATAATTCGACTGCGTATAAACCAGGAACGCCGTAGCAGCGGTAGGGAAAGGAGGGTGTAAAAGAGTTGGGGACAATGGAAAGTTATCGAAAAATCGTTACCAATGCGCTTGTCTCTGTTCAGCATCAAGCTTGACTTAAACAAAAACAGAAATTATAGAAAGCCATTCTGAATTTTCTGGGTGCGCGAATAGCTGAAATAAATTTGCTGAAAGTCGATTTTGATAAACTATGAAAAATTACTTATGACACTGTTGTGAAATAGCACCTCCCCTCCGTTGCCCCCTTTTCAATGGAAAAGAGGCAATTCCTCCTCTCTCTCCGGCGTCCCTGGCTAAAAAGTTTCTTTCTACAACAGTTGTTGTCTATATGCGCCTTGTGAATTTTTGTATAAGACCGGGTTACGTACCTTACGAAAAGCCTTTTCGTTTGTCTATATTTTCAACTTTCAAGTGGTTTTTCCACGTTCCAAATTTTTATTCCCTGAATCAAGATTTGCATAGAATTTCATTGTTCCGCATTTTTAACGACGTGTTCGCCATGTTTGGAATTTGTTTATTTTGCTGGCATTCAACTTATAACACACGCTACTTTTCATTAAGACTCAAAATCCCGCAACATCATTTCCTTTGACACATCCGCCATAACCACAGCCGACTCGAGTGTGAGGCTGCGCTCGGCGAGTCTCTACCTCCAGTTTCTGTTGGAAGACTCAGTCAAAACCGCTTCCGGAAGGCCTGGACGAAAAAGAACAAGCAGCTTTTTTCGAAACGTCAAAGTTACTCCATTTCTGCTTCTTCCTAATCAAAACAAAGGCACACCGATCGTTCTCGGTCGAGGCAGAGCGTGGGGATATACAGGCCACAATTTTGGAACCAATCGTCAAGGGCGTTTCCAAACGCGCGACATGATACGGCGTTTCGTTTTCGACGTTACACGGGCGGGCCTGTCTCGCTTCGACGACGATTCCAACGTCACAGAAGACAGAGAAAACAGCGACTTGCCAACGCTTGCCTCTTGGCGTTTGCCAGACTTGCAGCTGGCTGTTATTTGCCGCCGACGGCAGGCCAGAGTGCCGTGTAAGAAATACGGCGTGACAATGCACGGTTCGCCCTACTTGTCGTTGAGAACCCAGCACGTTGATGGAAGAGGATATGGAGTGCGTTTGTGATACTATTGCCGGACGCTTCACTTGAAAAATCTTTTCCTTTTTTAAGCGATGCCTTTGTCTATGTTTTTTTTCGACGTTATATTTTTATATTTATTGCGTGCAAATCGCAGGTAAATGCGATTCAACATCCGTGCGGCCATTCTACAATTTCATTCGTTTTTATCTCCTCACGTCATAGGTTAGAAAGTTAGAAACAAACATGGCATTTTTGCATTTTCAACTTCTACCGCTTCTTGACCTGCAAGGCAAACCTTAAATGCGTCTTGTACATCAGTGCCTTTCCGAGATTGCAGTACATGAAATGGAAATACCCAAAAGTACACCTGTGAAAATGTTTATGATACTGTAAAAAGCTTAGTCGAGATTAAGAATACTGACAACTGCTACCGCCTTTTTATCAGAGCATAGCGATTTTAAGAGAATGCTGCGGAAACAACAACGAAACACGCACAACTGCAGCTGAACAACTGAACACAAACAACTGTTTAGGCTTGTTGACTCCAGTAAGGTAGGTACTGCGTCATCGTGGGAACGGCAAGAAGTCCTGTAGCACCTTCTGAGGAAACCCTACCCTACTGCTTGTATATCAAACAGTAGCTGTGGCAGCGTTACAAAAGCTATGCATTTTCTTTAAAAAGTCAAGCCGCTTTTATATTGCCAATCTCTGCTCGACGGTAGCTACTCGCGCATCAAAAAATTGAGAACTATATAAGACAAATAACTGTGATGTTATCAGTCCAAGATAACGTGATCGTTGATAGCCTTGATGAAGAAACGCCACTGTTGCAGGCAGGGTCATTCAAAGCAAAACGGTTAATTATGTGGAACTTTAAGATCATTATAAAAATGCAACAAGGTCGGCACGTCTCTGATACTCTTGCAATAGTGTAAAATTATCTTGTTCTAAAACAACAATTCAAATATTTGCAACTATGAGAATTTGTTTGATTGTTCATTTACCTGTTGGTTTTTACTCCTTCACACCGGATGTTTTGTGACGGTTAGCGCTCTTCACTGCATTGCTTTGTGTGTTCTTTTTTATGTTTGTCAATCATTTTTGTTGCTGATGTCTGAAATATAATGCTTTTAGTTTATCGTGATACTGGTCAAGCAGCATCTCCAGAATTAATTTTTGTCAAAATACGTAGGCATTTATAAGTTTATTCTAGTCAACGAACTAACATGTTTTACGAACTGCAAGTGTACACCGAAACTTGTAGGAAAATCGGGCGAGAACATTCTTACGAAAGGTTGTAACCCATGCTGGCCACTTGCTGTGGCTTCGTGCTGGGGCATGATAAGTGGGTTGAATCTGGAGCAGGAAAGGATTGTTGATTTGTCAAAAAGGTGATGAAGAGCTTTTAGCAGAAGTATACATGTTAACATGAAAAACAAAAAAACGCACAACAAAATGGTGAAATAGTGTAAATAGAAAATTGGGTAAAAACGCAATTTCGTTTCTCTCTTTAAGATTCCGGTTCCCCTATGGATGTGTTTATAAAAGTGTATTAACTGCTTTAGTAATGGTTAGGTGTTCTGATCATGGAGTTTTTATGTGCAATCATTCATTGAAATCTAGTATATACCAGTGGTTTTCAAAGTAACTATCCCTTCACGCTGGTTATGTATTGCAGCTTGATGTGGTGAGCTGCATGGTATAATTTGTCAAAGCACCGATTTTGTAAGGTACTTGGTCTCTCTTGAAGTATGAATAAAGCTGAAAAAATAAGCAACTTTCAAGTAAGGAAGAGATTGATTATACAACAGGTGAAATAACAAGCCTAATAAGCCAATCCAATGCGCGTAAACACGAATAGGCCATCAAAGCGTGAACACTGTTTAAAGTTCAATGACACAAATGCTCGTGTTTCCAAGACCTTTTCAAAATGTCAAATCGGATGTTAAGGTTGGGGAAAAAGGAGGCATCTCAGATTAGCGGATGTCTCTGTAAGGAATTCGAATTAAGTTGCTTGGTGTGATTCACATCAGTTTTGAGAAAGCTAGCCCACAAACGTTTGCGTTTGTCCAAAATACTGCCATTTAGATAAACGTTGTGAGGGGGTGGCATGAGAGGAACTCTTGGCCCGACGCAAAGCACAATACCGTTTTCAAGGTCAGTAAGCTCCAGCTGTAAGTATCCAGTAGCGTAAACAAGTTTCGGAAGTTTTTCTAGGATTACCCGGATGTTGCTTACAGCAGATAGGGCCAAAATAGCAGTTTATTTTTTCACAGACACATTCCACATCCAGTTGAAAAAGCAATGTAATTTGCGTTTAGTACAACACCGTTTTATATTGTTCTGCGGTAACCAATCGCTTTCAAAACCTTTGCGTACCGCTCTTCCCACCAATCTAAAATATTAAACCAAACCTTTAAGTGAACGTTGGAAATCTATTAAATTGAAAACAAATCACAATTTTGCAGCGCAACAAAAGCAAGAATCACACAACAAACATGTTTTCCAAAAAACGCCTGCATCATTTTTTGAAAACGGCGATAATCAACAAATCATATCATGAAACTTAAAAAAACAACCAGATATGACCCTACCATCAAATGTCACATCCATTAATTTCTATAAAACAAGGTGGTTCACAAATCCTGAAATCTTTAGAACCTATTGGGTTTATAGCGTTTTTGGTGTCTTTAGAAGAAGGTGAACACCTCAGACCGTTTTCTAACACAGGGGTTCCCAACCTGGGGTACATGTACCCCTAGGGGTACATTCGCCTATTTCAAGGGATACATTTAAGGTTAGCAATAGCAGGAAAAAATACCTTTGCATATTATTTATTTCCAAATATTCACACATATATCAGTGAATATTATTTTCAAAAAACATTGCATGCTTATTGTTATCTATAATTAAATACATCTATAATTTTAGGGATACATGGTCATTTGTCGAAACTGCTGAAGGGGTACATGGTCAAAGAAAGGTTGGGAACCTTTCGTCTAATACAAACCGCAACTGACAGAAAGCTATTGCCTTCTTTTACATATGAGGAGTGAACGAAAGTATCAAGTCAACTAAGCATACTTTTTGACTAGTTCCTAACAATAGTATTCAACTATTTTTCGTCATCAGTTGATTGTATAACATACTCATCCAGGCAGTACGTACAAGTAGCACATTACTGAGAATTGAGCAAGACCGAAACATTCTTGCTGTTTATCGCGTTACTGCAGTAAAGGTGGTTTAATTACTTTTAATTCTACCCTGGTTATACACAGATATAAGCAATTGTTTTCAAATGAATTAATCTTAAATGAAAGGATACACAATGCGTTTTTAGCAGATAAGCGACCTAAACATGCTTTGTTTCAATTATAGTCGTCTCGAAAGAACGTGGTCTCCGTTTGAGAAGTCGGGATTGGGTGTGGTATTAGCCTCAGCGAATGGACATCAGATTAATCAGCACATTTGAATCAAACAGTTTCATACAATAGGTCAAAATGAACAAAAATGACTTGCCTTAATCAATGGATTTTAACCCTTTTTGTACCAAGACATTATAGAAACCCACTATGACAGTCGGTCGTCATACAACTGCAACGTACGTGTTAAACCTGGTTTCTAGTATGCGCAATTTAAGCTTTTCCCATTTCTTTTTGCGGCCCCTCCAAAACAAGACTTGCGAACCCCTGGTTGAAAATCACTAGTCTAAATACATGGGTGATCCAAACAAGTTATGCTGACGTCTCGTACGTTTTACACGGGATGTCATTGTAATTTATTGGCGTTTCCTTCTACAGGCAAGGCAAAGCTGTTGTATGCTGTAACCTCATAAGCGTGGCATTTTTTCAATTCACGCAGTATTGCTGTGTTAATTTCCATTGAAAGAAAGAAAGATCTTCATACTTCGGCCTATACTGCTCGTAAAAATCAAGATAAGGAGTCAATGATTTCCCCCAAAACAGTTTCAAAGTTGATATCATACAAAACAGTTCAGCTTTACTGTTGAAAGGAATAAACTAGGTCAAACAATTTTTCTGCACAGTTGGTATCTAATCATTTGTAATTTTTGTAGAGAAACAGCAGCCATGCTTAAATCTACGGAAAGTTTGCGATGATGTCTGACAAATTTTAGAAGCATGATTTCAAGGATACCACTAGTACCCGTTAGGTTTCAGGCTGACGCAAGCCTCAATTATAACTTAAACACCTGGATGCAAACCAGGTATTTTGAAATATAGCGTATCTTCGACAAACCGTGCATTCTTTAACTGGTATAATACTTCACGATTTAAGATTTACGACTTGAGTTTGATCGCTGGCCGTTCGTGCAGAGATTTCCATCTTAACACATAGCATTGCTGAATATACTAAACTGCCGTGCAAAAGCTAATTACGCTTTGGGCTCCCCGAACTTTCGACTCTGGTTGAAAACCTAAAGGCAGGAACAACTAAAACAAACTGAAGTTTGATAAATAAAATTATAACGTTGGTTTGAGAAAATGGTGTTGTCTCTTTTCAGTGCTTTGAAAATGCACTGAACTATTATAAGCTTCTCCAATTTAGTGAAAGGAATATCTTGTGCTTTTTTTCGTTACTTGAGTTTGGGAAGTCCTAAATGAAAGGTTTTAAACAAAAAGGATTGCGCTTTTATTAAAAAAAATGTTTTTCTGTGCGAAGCTCTATCACATTCAACATTAGCTCGGCGCAGGGTAATGGACAGTACGTGAAAAACAAGCCGCTTTCAGGCCAAAACTTGAATACATCACGTTTGTACACTTTTTAATATGGGTGAGGCAAGTGCATATCTATACCTGTCTACCTTGGTGACCGTTATTTGCTTTGGGGTGGACAGGCACGATTTTCTCAAAGGACAACCTATCGAGACGGATGCATATTTGCTCAGCACTTGAGGAGGCGAGTGCGTCGCGCGCAGTGCCGCTAAGGTGAAGAGTCGTGAATTTACGAATTGAAGGAAGCCGAATTAGGCACGTTCTTGCAGACAACAGCATCATGCACTAAGTGGATTAATGCAAGCGAACGGGCAAGGACTAACAATCGGTGACGATTTTCACTTCCGGCTGAGGAAAGGCAGCATTTGCGAACACAAGTGTCGGCGGGGAAAAATCGGGCGTGCCAGTATATACCGTACTCCAAAACGCGCCAGTAAGGAGGTTGCTATTTTTGTTTTCGAGTTTCTATCAATAATCTTCGCCCATCCTGTCACACCCCCAACCCTGACCACTCTTGGAAGCTATTAATGTGCATTTGTTAAGTGTTGCAGTCCTCCAAATTTTTGATGAAAAGTTACTGTTTTTTTGCGATGGCACGAAAAGTGTAGGGCGAGTGGATTCTTTTCCTAATAGAACATTCCAGTTTTGCGCAATACGCGGTTCAGACGTGTCGCTTTGGCTTCGCTCAAGTTACTTGTGCAAATGGCAAAGCACATTTTGAAAAACGTGAACTATGCTTGAAGATTTGGTGACTTTCTTTCTTGTTACGTTTTTTTTTTCAAAAAAGAGGAAACGCTTCAGGAAAGGGAAGGGGAAGTTAAGTTTAGATTCTGAGATGGTCGAGTGTCATTTTAATTATGAGAGAAAACACACACCCGTGAATGTTTCGCTCCGAATCACAACAGAAATTTTTTCAAGGATACAGGCATCTTGAACTGAGTTTTTGGTTTCGACAGTGGGTTGCCGCTACCTCGCAAACTGTAAGAAACATTTACCTGCACAGATACGGTTTGTAAAAAAAAATTAGTGCTGTCTTTCTCCTTCGCTTTGCTCTTATTCGCCGAACGACATGGAAGGAATTACTCCATCACAGTCATAATTTTGTTCGAATTGCTTTCAAGTACCCGGTTTCACAATCAATGGATTTGTCGCGGTTTTGTCATTCTTTATTTCATAACGCGTTCTATTTTCAACACCCTGACCACAAGAGTTTGCATGACTTTCCAGGGACATCTTGTAATGACAGTAATCTTGTAATCTTGTAAAAGCATCTTGTAATGACCTTCTTCATCGTTATTTCAAACACAGGCTTTGTCTTTTTTCAAGTTGAAAAATTCCAGGTATAGAAAGGTTTGATAAATTTGGCGTTGTTTTCAAGAGTTAGCTGTGCAAAAAAGAATAATTATTTTTTTCAAAAAATTTGAAAAACCTGCCTTTTTCCAATGAAACCGGCTACGGTTTCATATTTATTAATGTTCTCAGTGTTTAATGTGTAGTTTCACATAGTAGTGATCTCATCTGGTTCGTCATAGTGGTTAATTCTCTTCATGCACGCCTGTCATGCTGTCGTGCTGGGGATGTGGTTCGACCCTGCTGTGAATGGTTTTAAATACTTGTTTCTCTTAACGGTACTCGTGTTGAAACCACGCTAAATACGTTTGCCCTTTGCTTGAAGCCGGCATCACATTTCACAGGCACGGCCATTTCAGCAAAGCCACTTATGGTACGTCCCTTCATATTTCACGGCCAGTGAAATGCTTTCAGGTAAAGATGTCTTTTCTTAATGTCGCTTCCATTGATGACGATTTCAGAAATAGCCGAATGATACTAATGCTTTGAAGGGAAATAGGACACACGAGGTCACGTGTCCTGCTTACCAAATTGAACCAGTGTTCCCTCTAAGAAAATTCTACGCTGAGCAAATGTTTGTTGTGTTGCGCACGAAATGCACGCAACTGAACAACCATGCAGACACACAAAAAGTGAAGAGTTCCCAACATTAAAAGGGCTATGCGATATGTATGTATCGTAATAAATTCAGAATGTTGTAAGTGCGCGAGAATGAGATTTTACTGCGCAACTGCGCAGTAAAAAAACCTTAGAGGGAACACTGTTCCCAACCGAGATGCTACAGCATTGCAGGATGCGACCAAGATGAGTGGGGGTGCCAAGGGGTCGTGGCAAGTCAAACCAGATAAATACTTAAACATACTTAAACTTGATGAAAGGTCATGTGACGTTTTCGCCATAGGTTCCGATTTGCAAAGAGGGCCGCAAGCAATCATCTGCTCAAAAAGAGTATCACCGGTCGAATAAAACGGACTCAAATGACTGATTTAACTCAATTGGCGCTTAGTTCATACAAGCAGAGAGCATTAGATTGTAAAGTCGTTGCCCTTTATTCACCTTCACTGTTTGTGTGCACAATGGAACACAGCAGGCACGGGAAATCACGAAAGATGGTTGATTAACGAACGGTTGAGTTTTTTGTATGGCGTAAATAGGGATTGCCTTTCCCGGTGCGACACTCAAAGGCCACCATCACTGCATAAGAAGCAAGCAGCAGTTTTATCGGAGCTTATTATAAACACAACCCGGATGCGTCAACACTGCACTGTTACCGCAAACTCCTTGTTCTCGGTCGTCTGCCGGACATTCAACTCTTGTGGCAATTACCGGGTGAAAGGTGTTTGTGCATATAAGCTGTGATTAGACGATTTCTCTTTTTTGAGTATCAGCAATCAGGTCTTTGATTAAAGTGATAGCGTAATTGTTTGCTCAGCACAAACAGTACTTCACATTATCTTTCTTTTTTAATTTGACGAGACTCAAAGCAGAAAAGTTCTAAGAGCCACCGCTGGCCGACAGGTAGCCGGAAGTTAAAACTGGAAATATCGTAATATGCACGAGTTGCGCAATTGAGCAAAAAAAAGAGGAACTAACTGTCCATTTATAACTGTCAATTTACAAGTAAACACATCGGCTAAAACTACGTCGCATATTGGAAGTTTTTAAATCTATATTAATTATTATTTTTCTCGCCTAGTTAGTAACTGTTACAGATGAAACGCAGTCGTATACATGCTGCGACCCTACATAAAATCTTGCAGATAAGTTAGAGGCTGCGGATTAAATGACTGTATTACACTTGTCTGAAGTCTGATCAAACTACCAACACTACGTTATGTTCCAAGTTTAGAAAGACGCATTTCGCAATAGCTATTCTCTTCTGAAATGGGAAATCAATGTGAAAACCATATCTTTTCACACTCTAATTATTATCTAAGAAGCGTCAGACAACGTAATACAAATTTATTCAGCGGTGTAGATTTTGTCTGTCTCTTTGCCAGATTAATTCAAACATTTGAGCATTTTGTAAGGTTTTTACTAATTATGTAAAACGTCTGCGTGCTAACACGAGATTTCCGCTGTTGGGCGTTAATTCTCCCCAAGCATTGGTTTTATGTACTTGCGCATGCACCTGCTACCTCCATGAAGTTTACTGAGTAAATATTTTAGCTTTTCTATGTACTACTACCACATACGCACATAAAATAGACCGTGATATTGCGATAGAAAGTTTAATGAATAAATATATTCGTTTGCTACATTTGACCAATACATAAACATTTTCAGTATTGATTTGCTGGAAGGAGACACAGAGATCATTCCAGAGGCAGATAAAAAGCCGCCAAGGTTTTGCAAACAAGACACGCTCCCTGCTTTTGAACAACTAGGTTTTACGTAAAGAAACCCGATCAACTTTAAATCGACGAAATGCATTTTTTTGTAATGATTCGAATAGTGGTTATGAATCACTGGCATGCTGTTTTTTCAACAGCGTTCTTTTGTAGCATACATACCGGCAGGTAACAATTACCTATCCAATCCTTCTACGTTATCTGTTACAAAAATGTCTAACCCCCCACTCAAATGTTTTTCTGGAAATTGGACCCTAGAATATCAGTATCAATAACACTGCAGGTAAGCAAAATGTGTGATTAGATGACCTCAAAGGAATTCGCTTTTGTCATAGAGAATCTGGGTTCTGCGCGATGGGTTCGACCATGCAACTTAAACACGCTACATGCTTTGCAAACAAAAAATTGAAACGGATTTGAATGCTAATCATAAACATTTGTTTTTCGAAATGTAATGAGCAACAGTTATATCAATCTTTAACTCAAATACATGTTTTCCGCCATCCATGATGCACATAAAGGCCCACATTGATGTCTCAGAATTTGACTGGCATTCCAAAGCTCGAAAAAGCGTTAAATAACTTGCTGTGGAACTGACTTTAGAAGTCCATCGAATAACTGAGTAATTTCGTTGCGAAGTTAAAGTCAACAGTGCATGGAATAGAGTGTCTGGATTCGCAAGTGTAGAACCTGCTTTTCAGAGATGTCCCAACCTTGTTCTAGCAATAATCCAAAAACAACCGACCAGTAAAATCTAAAGATAGACTACTACGTTCCAGCCAAATTAATGACGTAGATGCCACTGGCGGGTTTCGAGGGACACGCTTGAGATACTCGTCGAATTCCTCGGAACTTTTCACTTCTTTCACAAGCGCCAGTCGATGAGCAAGCTCGATGAAAAAGAACTCAGGAATTTCGTGACGATATATGCTGCAGTTGACGAAGTGTCAAGAAGTATTCGCGAAACGCAAAACCACGAAAAGTGTCTCTGTCCCATTTCACCGAAAAAGATCTTCGAAATGAGCTTAGCAACCAAGCAAGCTTGCTGTTTTAAAAAAGTTTCAATTCATTTTGCAGTGATCGTTTATGAGGTTTCCCGCAAACAGAGCTCAGGGTTCACAACGATTCTTAAAAATTTTTCTAAAATATAGATACACAGATCACAAGTTGGTTCTGCTGTCCAATGGTTGGTAATACCTCAAATGTAACAGTTTGTTTGCCTTTTATGCAGTCGGCAATCGCTTGCTGGATATTCAAATGTGGCATTTCAGCAGTGGGACACATCGATCTTAAAAGCGCTTTGATTTCAGCACCATTGATGAAAGCGCTCAAAGCTCCACCGCCAAATTACAAAGGGCTCTTGCTGAAAAGAACACATTAAACGGGTTGGAAAAGGAGACCTTTTTCTCTGCATCTAAGTATTCATGAAATTGAAAAATTTTCGATAAAATATGTTGCAAGGCTATGGGTTGGCATACTTAGCAGTGGCTACAGTGTAGCACGATCGCGCTCAATTTTTCTACAAGGTAAGGTTTTCTTCTTTCTATCCACAAGATCGACTTGGCATTAAGGAAAATGTTTAATGCTTCATCTCTTCAAATATGAGCTTTGTTGTTCAACACGTTTCCAGTCGAATCAAACCTGCGATGTGATATCATATAATGTTTTTCTGTCGTTTATTCATTAAATATTTACTTGGCAGAGCAATAGCAACGCCACAGATAATGCAGTGTGATAAACACATACAGTACAATATCATCGTAATCAGTGGCACAAAAACTTAACACAAGCATATCAATAACATGGCTGTGTTACTCCCGGTGTATCTAAAATAACTAGGTTATTTTCTGGTTAGGTCCTCCCATATCCTAATAGTGAAAAAAAATTATATTCATGTGGAATACACAAGGTAACACGCATTTTAGGATAATATGAAGAAATTTGAGAGGGGTTAAAATTAGTTTAGGTGTGTAATTGGTACGTCTTTTTAAAAGTATATCAAGGTTGTATTGATTAAATTGGCTTCAAAACTGCCAAATATCAATCCCTATCAAAGCAAATGGTTTTTGTCCGGTAGCCAATCTTTTCCTGGGAACTACGTTTCCTTGAGATGACTTTGTCTAGTACTATTAGAATGTAAATTGCTCAACTTAGTGAATAGCTTATTACATGCTGGTGGAAGACAGCTATACTTGAGTTGATGCATCATTTTATCTATTTGAAACTTTTAAATGTCATTAAAATGTAAAAATCTTAAGCCTTACATACAGTTTTTCAGCATTTTCTCTATATAAACTAAATGCAACTAATCTTATAATTTTATTTTAAATCGTTTTCATTAGTTTTAGAAAGTATGGTGAAGCTGATCCCCAACTATAGTTATTGCATACTGAAGATGAGAATAGGTTAGACTTAAAATACAGTTTTTAAGAAATCACTTGGAAGGTAATGCCTAAGCCTCGAAAGAGTCCCACAGGCTTTGGATGATTATTTCTTTTCTTGGGTTAACTAGGTATAATTTCTCGGATAACTTGTAATTTAACACTACTCCCAAGTATTTAACATTCTCAACTTTGGATATACCATGCTTGTCCAGGCCCATAACCATGGGGGATGCAGGGGGTGAGGCCCCCCCTGTAAAATTTTTCGCCCCCCCTTGAAAAATGTGTTGGACATAGTTTAAAATTAATGGACATACTTTAAAAAATGTGGGCCCCTCTCAGAAAACTCTTCTCCCCGCCTGGTGTCCCAAGCTGGTTACGGGCTTGTGATTGTCTAATGTTCTTGTCGGAGTCTTGACGTATTTTTGTAATCAGTGAAAAAAAAACGTATTTTTGTAATCAGTGAAAAATGATTTTTCTTGTAATTTAGAGATAGTTTATTATGTTTTAACCGATTATCAAAATTACTTAGTTCCTGGTTAACCGTTTTTTAGATGGAAGACTGATTTTGCTGAAACAGAAAGAAATATGCCACCTGCAAATAAAGTTGATATGAATTTGAGACATGTGATATCATTCACATGAAGTTGGAAAAGTAAGGTCCCAAAGTTTTTTTAGTGACTCCTTATGTATTTAACGACGATGAGCGGCAGGTCGGAGCCTTAATATATTCTTCGTCGTGTCATGACCAGCGAACGAACACACGACGAACAGTTAACAAAAAGATTATAAACACACGACAAACGGGCTAATATATGGCTAACAGTAACAAAATTTTTCATCAAGGAAGCAAAATGTCGAAAGATTAATTACTAAATGGAAAATGAATTTCTATAAAGGAAATACAGGATTTAATAGTTGCGTAAAAAGGTTGGTACATTCTAGATATTTGGAGACAGCATGATAAATAATTATAGTGGTCTGCTGAGGATGTCCAAACAGTAGAATATGCAAAAGTCTTTTAGGATTCCACATTTCACTTGGCAGTAAATCTTGCAGGTCTTCTTTTTTAAAATAATTTTTTAAAGATTGTAGGAGATTGACGCACGTAATGCAGAATGAAGAGTACAGCTAAGAACTAGACGCTCTTCAGTTTCATTGGCACCATATGAACATGATAAGTGCGCTTATTTGGGTTTAGACTTTCGAGCCCTGTTACCCAAGCGCAGTCTACAGCATATACTGTAGATGTGCACATTGCTATGGTGATTACTGCCACGAAGATACCAACAATTTTGTTTTGATCTACAGTAAAAAGTTTAAAGGACGACAAACTAATAGAAAATTTCGCAGCAACAGGCAATGTCTTCCATAAACTGGCTGCTTTCCGGAAAAATGAATTAAAACGAAAGTTGTTTTCAATCAAGGGAATCTGAATATCTGTCACAAAGCAAGTAGGCTTACCTTGACAAATCTTTAATCGTTTTTGAGGTGAGGGTTGAATGCCAAATCTTCAAACGTTTTTGAGGTGAGAGGTTGGAGGGTTGATAACGACATACCAAACATTACCTTATAGTAGTAAAGTAGAATTTGCGTTTTACTTCTACTACTGAGTCTTACAAAACAAACTTCTTTCAAAACAGCGTCATTAGCTGTATCCTTTAAGCACCCTGTAATTATTCTTGCTGCAGTTTCTTGGGAAGTATCCAAAAGCAAAGCAACAGATTGGGAGTAATTGTCATGAACAACTCTACCATAATCAATATCAAAAATCCGAAAAATGAAAGAATGGTAAATAGACAAAAGAACAAACCTATAGGCACCAAATTTGAGATAGATCTAAGACGGTTAATATGTAGCATAGTAGCCTAGCCTACGCGGTTGAAAGCTTAAAACAAGAGAAAGCCAGAAGAGATTACTGGCGAAAATCAAACCTAGATGCTTGTGGCTATCAACTTTTTAAAGCTGCATGTTCTAGACCAGGGGTCTCCAAACTTTTTTGTTCGAGGGCCACATAAGCTGTTACTCAACAGTCCGAGGGCCACATAAGCTGTTACTCAACAGTCCGAGGGCCACATAAGCTGTTACTCAACAGTCCGAG
>Ga0210059_1005733_pt1 | contig 19924 bp, 11 predicted proteins | sample Ectturendosymbi2_FD_188042 | JGI IMG/M metagenome (GOLD analysis project Ga0210059, IMG submission 188042) | Ecteinascidia turbinata endosymbiont from Florida, USA - Sample 2 (SPAdes) (version 2) | ecosystem: Host-associated > Tunicates > Ascidians > Unclassified | place: Key West, Florida... | reverse complement strand
AGCGCGCAACGCGGCTATTTACAGTAAATTCAAACATGCATTTCAAACGCTTGATTGCGATCAAAGTATTACTTCAGTGCCGATTGGCAAGCTGCAACTACTCAGTTAAATTACCTCAGAGACATATGACAAACTTACGTACCAAAAACGGTGTACGTTCCACAGCTCAAATCTCTGGTCTTTTCGGTCAACAGAAACACTCTGAATTGGTTGGCGGAATTTGGTTACACGTGATCCGAAATGTTACTAAAGTTCTAGTTACCAGAGCTGTACTTTTATCGTACTAAGCGCGGCAAAAACAGAAAAACAACTTTCTTTGTTACGACTGTTCGAGACTGCAAAGCAGACGAATGTCTGTCTCAACGTCCGGCTCGCAGACGCAAAACGGCGACATGTGAGAAATAAACCGTTACTCAACTTAACGTGTCCTCTAACGACCCACGCCAGGGACTTGCAAAAGGTTGCTACTGCAGAAGTGTCAGTGCAATCCATCAAGGCCGTCCATTAATATTAGACTTTTAAGGCGGCGTTCAAAGAGTGAATCACAGTCTCTGAGCGTAGAAAGTTGCACGTGTTAAATATTGAACACCGGATGCACAGCTTGAAGCGGTTAGACAAAAGTTAAGCAAGCATTTGGTCGCTGCGCGCCGTTACACGCTTTGTGGCACACATGGACAAAGAACATCGCAAAGGATTTGAAAAATAAATTGACTTTGTCAAAAAATATTTCGTTCAAATTCAGTTTACAGGACAAAAGTGCTCAAAGGAGCCCTGTTTGATTGAACCGAGGACAGACGTTTTTACATGCCTGTTACAATCCAATTTGTGAAAACACGTCGTAATGTCAAAGTGCAAGTGGTCAAGTCAAAACTAATGCGGTGGAGGCGAAACGCCTATACGTTTACTGGCAAGCACGCATAACTATGACCTCTAATCGAAAAGTCACCAAGTAAGAAGTTTTGGATTAAGAAAAGAATGTATGAACTGTCGCAAATAGAAGATGGGCCTGAGCAGGAGCGGTCAACCTCTGGATTAAAATATTGTGCCATTACATGTTTTCGGACTTTCGTTGGAAATTACTTGCTCCTAAAGCTTTACGATTTTCAAATAGGATTTTTAGTATTAAAACTTTGCATGACCGGGTAAGCATCCCGTTGTCTTTACGATTTAAGCAACTTCTGCGTGGTAATACATGTTGAATTAAAAGCTGTATTTCGATGTTTACCAAAGATTTTATATTTTGTATTGACAGCTCTTTCTTCATTAGTTCATCAAAATTCAGCCAGCCAGCAAACACGCAATCGTGATTTATCCAACAGAATAAAGGGTATGAAAGTAAGATCTACCTTTTGAACGGTTACATATCCTTTAGATTTAAAGCGTAAATTTTCCTTGCATACAAATTTCTTTTGATAGTAGAAAACTTGCATTGGTTTATATGCTGCTTTACAGCTAAAATGTGGTTTTGAATTCAATTACAGCGCTTAGCTATTGCCGAATAACCGACTGAAAAATATTTGTTGAACAGAAATGCTTGACTGCATGGGCCAAGTTTCATCCATGCGTTTTTATTTTTCGTAGATTTAGATTCGAATTTATCTCGTTTGTCCGAACGCCTGCGGAACCTGACTAAAGAATTGGCAAGTACGTACTGTATACATAACCGAATGCTTTCTGCTGAAGGCTGCGCGCTAGAACGGCGGCCACACTTTATCTCATGCATGCTGGGGAACGAGAAAAACGAGATAAAAAACGCACAACATGCGTTTTCCAAAGCTGGAAATAAATTAAGACGACGCTATCGGAATTTAGCAACGAACAAATCAGTTAAAATGCTATCAAAGACAAAAGCCCAAACCAAGCACCCGTCGTTTCTAGATTCTGTATAAGGTGAGGCCTGCTTTACGTTTTCCTATACGTTAAGGGTGTCAAATGTATTTTTAAGATATTTATCAAGATGTTCACGAACTGATAAAAATATGTTATTTGTTCGTAGCCCCGTGGTTTCGCTTCATCATATCGCTGTTGGGTTATAATCGTTAAAAGGCATTGTTCATAATTTTACTTCTTAATGGTGTATTGACAGACCTTTTGGTGGTTGTTCCACTTCCCACCACCACACCACCTGCCAATCCAAAATCATGTATTGATGCAACGACTGATGGTATATACACGTTGCAAGACGGCAAAAGAGTCTATTGCTCCAAAACATGGACGGTTAGTGGGCATTTGATGCCTTTAAGCAAGCGAAAAATAACTTATGATGGTTAAATACTGTGACTAGGGAATCCAAAAAAGTTTTGTCAATATTCGCTGTTAGTCATGAGAAATGAGAAAGCTGTGCGGGAATAGCTTAGTTAGATTGTTTTCATAAATAACTAAAGCCGAAAAATTTGATCTTCATTTATAAATGAAAGAAAAAAAGTTTTTCTCTCAAGTAGTATTTTATTCTTACCGTCTAATCCTTTGTATAACTGACAAGCGCCCTAAAAATCTCCATAAAAATGCGGAAGATCGTGGTTCGTAGTTTGTGTGAACGTTTTAGAATTTTACGTTCTTGGTGGCGTATACAAGGCCACTTCGATTTCTCGGCGGTTCGCCAGCTCATGTTCTGTATGCATGGCATAAGTTCGAAAACCCCCGTGGCGGAGCATCTCAACACTCAGAGAAGAAGTTGTGTTAAGACGATGTATCCGCTAACGAATGGCTCTATGTGGTGGAACGCAACGGTAACTTGTTTCTGACTGCTCACGTGGAATTAAGGCCCGTTTACACCGAGGACGAACCAGGAGTTGTCAGGCGTAATCCTTTGTTTTGTTGCGTCGAGTAATTGTGCGCCATGCACGGGTCGGCGACTCGTGGACGCATTAAAACAAAGGATTTGCGCCTGGCAATTCCTGGCACGCCCTCAGTGTAGACGGGCCTTTACTGTAAATCGGCTTGAGAGGCCATTTTGGGTACGAGTTAAATGCGATGGGAATTCTTCGCGATTAAGGTGGTCGTTGAGGTAAGAAAAAACTATGAAAAACGTCTTTGCAGATCGAGGCAATGCCTAATGCTAAGCCTTATGTATAAGATCAGAATCCTGAAAATGAACTTCCAGATCATTCAGAGCAGTTTTGCCAAACGTTCCCCACCCTGAGCTCAGCTTCCAAAAAAACACTGCTGGTAAGCTGACAAACCAAATCTAACATTGTAATGATGTGTTCAATACCTGTTTACCAGCTTTGACTTCCACAGACGAGCAATATTCTTGTTTGAAAAGATCTTTTTGCAAAGATTTAATGAAAGGCAATCTCAACTTCCAGGTTTTTCAACGGCGAGATGGAAGCATTCCTGACTTTCACAATAAAAAGTGGGAAGAATATGCCAAGGGATTCGGGAACTTGGAAAAAGAATATTGGATGGGTAAATCCTCACTTTACCATTAAAGCCAAACAGTGAATGTCAGGCCCGCAACCAGAGGAGGCAACCGGGCAATTGCCCGCCGCCCAAGATTTTCAAAAACATGTTTAGTTGTTAGGTGCAACACGTTACAAGCATTTTGCTTTTTCTGATGCGTTTTCAATTTACTGCTGCGTTTATACAATAAATCCAAACATATGCTATATAGCAGACCAACGCATGAAGTTTGTACTTGAATCCTGAAAGGACAACGCAGTACTTGACCTTTTCCTTCAGGCCTATCAAAGCTCTGAGAGCGACGCACGCTTGGCTACGGCAACACAATCAAATGAAAAGTTGGCATGAATCAAGAAACCCTCCGATGCCCGGCAAAATGAATGCTTGTAGACTTCAGCATTTCTTGTAGAACTGCGATTTTTAATTCTGCTCAGCAACGGTCGCTTTTTGGAGACGCAAACCCAGAATGCAGGACTCTGGCGCTGCGTGAGGCTCCGTCATAGCTCACAAAATGAAATGTTTCTTATGTGTATATTTTGGTTGTTTTACTATTATTGCCATTAGATGACGTTTTGGGCAGTGGACCTTCACTTACTCTTTTCTGACCAAACTTGCGTCGTTGTGACAGGTTTGAGACAGCTTCATCAAATCACTCGGATAGGAAGCTGTCGATTGCGGGTTGACTTGAAGAGCTACGATGGACAATCCGCATACGCTGAGTACAGGTAGATATGGGCTGTTTGCAAACAAAAGAGCTGTGTATGTAAATCTGAAGCTCCATTCAACAACAGAGCGAATCAATCGTTCGAAACCCTGAAAAAACGTCATAAAACTTAGAATATATATTTTTTTGATGAACTTTTTTCAATTGTATCGGATAAGATGCTCCTTTCATGATTTCTCGGAACTTTAATTTGACCAAAAATATGACTGAGTTTCGCAATTTTCCACAATACAGTTAAGTAATCTTATCAACAAAAGATCTATAACAAGCATGGACTTGTAAAATGTTGCAAGCTTATGAAAAGAGCATCCAGGACCTTCGAAAGAGCAAGCGACCAAGCCCTAGGCAGGGGAGCTATTTGGGGGCAGAGATTCCCAGAAAAAATTTGGCCTGCTCTGCAACATTTGATGGCAGACTGGTATCGACGTTTGGTTGGTGTGACTGGTTGTTTTCTTGTTTCAGAAGTCTCAGCGATCTAGAATATAGATGTTGGGCGATTTCAACACTGGGAAATAATAAATAATTAAGTCGGGTGTTGAATTAATGGCTTGAGAGGTGACTTCCTTAAAATGGTTCTTGAAGACCTGCACTACATCAGTTTGAGCAATTGTGAAAAACTGTCCTAACTGAAGTATCATGGAAATTACCGAATACAAATGCTGACACAGACACGATTTATACAATAATTTTTTAGATGGCGTCAATCGCGTTGTGTTAGGAAATCCAAACTTGCTTTAACTGCATCCAATGTGGAGGCATGCAGTAAACGACGGTTAAGAACCACGGCTTTACCTGTCATCAAGAACAGTAATAATAAAAATTAAAAATACATTTGTGAAGAGATGTTGGTTGTATAACAATTTTCGTATATTTTCAGAGCTATTAATTTAATTACAAAAACTAAGTTTCAACAATTTGTACTTGCGCAGTTTTCCGATTTTAACTTTTTTTTGTTTATTGCTAGATTGTACTTTATTTTCTTATTCCAACTGCCTTAACAACTCCGAACTTTATTGCATGCCTGTGGCGTGTCGACTTTCCACAATCTTTTTAATGCAACTTTTGGTGCATTTTCTAAGTGGTAATCGTTCTACAAAAACGAATTTCTACATGACTTAATCACAACAAAGATTACATTTAGAAACCCATGTGAAAAACTTGTTTTCTGTGTATTGCGCAATATTTTATTGTTATAGGTGTGGACAATATTTACCCTGTTTGAGCACAAGAGCACGCCGTTGTACACCAGCCCAAAACAATCACGCTAGCTTTACATGTTTTTATTTTCAATAAGGACGTACAGCCAGTTAAAGTTAACTTACCATAGCCCTTATTAAAAACGTTGTGTGATAAAGAAAACACAGAAGCTCCTCTTAAAGGTCAGTTGTTGGTTACAAAATTAATCATGTTATTTGCTCATGTTCTGATACTAACTAGAAGCAAATCTATCAGAAAAAAATCAGTATCGCAGATCTTGTTGTCCACTTCTTTCCGTCAAAGTTGTGATGCCAACCACTAGTGTACGGAGGGGGGAGGCCTCTGTGCCATGGCCACCCCTCAGATCCTAAAAACCAAAAAAAATGTAAAAACAGTATTGTCTAAAAATTGCTTCCAGAATGCACAAAAATGCGTATTTTTAGGTGTAATTTTACAAAGTTTTCCCAGGGGCATGCCCCCGGAGCCCCCTAGAATGGTCGTGCCTTCGGCACTTCCGCTAAAGTTGATTTGTGACGTCACACGACTGTGATGACACTTGTCCCCCCCTCGGAAATTTTCTGCGCACGCCACTGATGCCAAGCTAACAAACAACGGAAAGCTTCTGCCGCACTGTCCTGCAAAAACATACCTTGCATTATGAACACTGTTTTCCAACACCGAGAAATGCGCAAATTCGTCAGGTGCAGGAATTCGTTGGGGCAACAGCCACTGGTTGATTTCTGCATCGTTTCAGCTGACTTGTTCTAATCAGTGTCAGATGTTCGTTTCAAAAAGGGGTGCAGAAATCTTGACCGATTACCACCTAAATGTCTGCGATTTACGTGTGAAAAGCCAATTTAAGAGGTGCTACCAAATCAAATGAGTAATAGAGCATACCTGGCGGAAAGAGATGTGAGAAAGACATTTGCGTACAGCGTGAAGGTTTTGTTCCGAACGCTTCCATGTTGCACAGCTGACGCGAAATTAAATGAAAATTAATCACAAAATAACTTCGGAAATCTTGCAATCAATATTTTTCCGTTTCCAGCATCTTTTCTGTCCAAAGTGAATCAAGTCAATTTCGCCTTAGTATCGGTGGTTACAGAGGAACAGCCGGAGATTCTCTTACGACTTCAACAACCGGGGGAAACATAAATGGAATGCAGTTTACAGCCGTCGACCGCGATAATGACAGGTACGGTGCGCGTAGGCGTAGCACGTCAGTGCTTGATGTCATGGTCACGTCTCCTCGAAAAGAAACGGAGATGCGGTCATGAATGAAGGAATGCAAAGTTAGTTTCTTGTTTTCATTATGTTTGCCTGTATTTAGCTATATGTAGTTTCCTGGCAAATGAAAAAGAAGCAAAGCAAGTGGTGCTCTTGCTTGCAAACCTTGTATCTCATATTTTTTTGAAGACAATTTTACCAGTCTGTTTCTAGTTGCTAAAAACATGTTTTCAAAATAAAAAGTAAGAGAGTTGATTGAAAAGTGTTTGCCTACCTTCATCAACTTTTTGGAAGCTTTGTTTGTATTTTCCCGACACAACTGCAAAACCAGTGTAATCAGTAAAACTATCCAAGTTGATACTTTCCTTGAATACGTTTGTGGACAAATCAATTTGCTGTCTCTTTTTTACTACTATACTTAAAATGAAACCGGAAGTGTAAGACTGTGTTTAATATCATTTGCAGTGGCGGATCCAGACCAGACATTTGAGGAGGCAGTCAAATAGAGTGCGGCAAAAAGTATTTACTTGCTTAAATACCCCAGGCTGTCTGCGGTAACTCTTGCTTATCACAAAAATGTGGTTTACCTTTTGTAGGCCAAGAAAGTGACTATTTTAGTTGGTCATCTTTGCGATCTTTCAGGGAATAACCGCAGTGTGAAAGGGTTTTATATCATTAAGTCACAAAATATTTGAAGCGGGTCCAAAAATTGACCTCATTTGCCACAAGCTATACATAACTGAAAACACATGTCTTATACCTACAATAAGTATTTAAAAGCAGATCTGCACAACATACGGCCCGCGGGCCGCATGCGGCTTCTCAATTGCAGAAAATTTTGCAAAAAGCCGACTTCGGCTTATAATTTTTTGATTAATTTGGCCCTTCGCGGTTTCTGAGTTGTGCAGCAATGCCCTAAAGCATGCTACGCGCCAGTGTTTGACACTGTTTTGACTGCCGCAGATCAGAAAAAAACAAAGTGCGTCCGCGTCGGGGCTGGTAGGTCGAGAAGTCGACTCTCGGCCGGGTCTTGCCAAGACCTTATAAATCGGTACTGCAGCCTTCTTGCCATGCGCACGGTGTCCAGAAGAGTTGCAGGGAACATATCCAGACCACAAGACAAAACCGAGTCAAATTAAACTACTGTAGACATTGTGCAAACTTAGTCGTGGCGCTACAAGATCATTGTGGTTATAGAGCGCCATCAAGAAACACAATATAAATACAACAACAGTAATGAAAAACAGTGTCCGAACCGTATTGTATTCCCTGCCTCGCTAGCAGTAAAATGTTTCTTCTTACACTTGAAAGTGACAGCTCAAGTCCCAAGATTGGAGCCTAATAAATAGCTAAATGACAATCACATTTCCAGACGAAGCTGGTACAGTTACATGGACATGGATAACATATTTATTGCTAAAGTGGCAATTCAAAAACAAAACATGAATGAAAGGCATTGCTATGACATTACTCCTATTTTAGGTAGCTTAGCTGGCCATCGTGAAAAACGATCTCATAATCGTATGATAGATCCACACTGGACCTAAAAGCATATTGCCCTAAAATAAATTTAATGGCACTAACAAAGGTAGAATTTCAATCAAGTGTTTAACACCCTTTCACATATTTCGATATTGGACTGCTAATTTGAAGAAACAAACATGAAGCCGACTAGACCAAATCAAATCACCTTCGCAGCCGGTGTAGGAATATATCGTACAGCTTAAATCAAGCAGTTTTCGGTTGTCTTACTAATTACATAACTCCTCCGCCGATTGCGCTAGAGAGTTGTACAAACCTTCAAAAGACTCGGCAAGTCTTCTAGTCTGCAATCCAAAAACATGTTTGGTTTTGGGTTTTTGTGAGTGATGTCATTTTGGCTCATGCTACCTGGCCCAGGGCCCGATCGCTAGACGGATGCATTTCACTCAAGTTTCCAAAGGAAACTAGGTTATATTACACTAGAAAACGGAATGAACATAATGAAAGTGAATGAAACACACGATCATGCAGTTTATGGGAAGATAAAAGTGTAACACTATCTCAGGTTTGCAGAAGGGTTAATATTTTTCCTATTAATTTCAATTTCACATATACTAGGCAACATATGTCGCAATTTGGTATAAATGCTATTAATGTAATAAACTATTCTAATGTACAAAACGCCTTTAGTATTTCCGCAATGTATGTGATGAGTAGAGTAAGGATCTTTGTGTAGGAGGGGTGGCGCTGGAAATGAACTTGACTAGGGAGTTCACAAGTCTATGAATGGTTTTCTGTCAGGACCAGCAATGCATGTCCTGGCCTCCAGGTCATACCTTATCAAGCTCACTGAAAAAGTTTGAGAGTACCACCTTTGTTCTTTTCATTTCTTGATTCTTAGTTTTTCCTGGCTGCGGCGCTTTCACCCGAGTGGGTTTATGTCGAAGCCTTCACTAAGTCATGTTTCAGTGATTAAGTGTAGTCACAGTAGGAAACGCTGCCGCAACGCCAGATTTATTGGCGTTAGTGGCCTCGTTCATGGCTTCTCAAACTTCTGCGTTCTACGACCCAACCTTGCTCAGGTGACCTCGAAAATACTTAATAAGTCAGGTAACGGATGGTGTAATGCCACTCCTATTTTCTACCCTGGAATGCTACCGTGGGTCTATCAGACCCGAGTCAAATGCGGTGACCATGTGAAACCTACGTAAGAAAGCGTCCGAGCGCTTTCCACACTTCAGTAGCTTCATTTTTTGTGTGACTTGTTGATTGCTGCGCGTGCGGTCGTTCTCACTCTTTTCGATTTTGCAGTGTAGGGGTAAGGTAGTGATTTCGGGTCATGCTGACCCGATGTTATAGTTAGTGTGAGTGGCCACACGCTGTATTGACCATCAAGCGCCAGGTGACTGTAAAGAGCTGAAACTCACTCAGTGCATGCTTCTACGGTCTTGTTAGCAGTATACAAAAGGAGACGTTCTTCACGCCCGTAATTTTTTAATGAGTAATTCAATTCAGTCATATATGAAATCTTTGCTATATTGGTCTACTTGCCTTTTCATTAAAAATCGTTATGATATTAGAGTACAAAGTAACTTTGTTAGTGCTCAAACTGCTCAGTGAGAGTTATATTTTCAGTGTAGTTTTTGTGATAAACTTCAGTTGAAGGAAAGTATATATATATTTTTTGAAAACCGGGTCATGCACACCCGACGTTATCGTTAACGTGACAAGAACTGAGCGATAGCATTCCAGGTCTGCTCCTGGGACACGTGACATCCGTTATTTCCATACCAAACTATTTTTTTACTTCCATATGTCCATCGTTAATCACTTTCGCAACAAAATTTTATCTGCGCAGCGAAACATACATAACATACAAATTTCATGTAGGGTACCACCAAAAAACGTTTTTTTAGAGGGGATTTTTTGTTTGTGCGTAGAGAACGTCATGTACGTGTGATATCCGCTTGTTTTTCATATAAAGTCATGGTGTAGGAAGATTCTTTACATATAAGGTATCGGTGGTCATATCTGGCCAAATGCGTTTTGCACTTAAAATTGCATTGAAAATTTTAACTTAGAAGGTGTCCGAAATTTGATACATATCAGGTAACCATGGGTGGTATGGTACCCCTATGTAGGCTTTCAGGTACATTTTTGTAAAATAATTCTGGCACCATTCCATTAGTCTCTGAAAATCAGGAAAATTCATGGAAGCATAGGTTTCTAACATTTAAGGATAAAATAAAATCAACAAAAAACGAAAGAGGGGTCAGCCGCAACACTAGTTACCTGGGCAGAGAAAAGTTTTTTGTGCAAACCCCTCAGACCCGTAACTAAGGGAGGCGTAGGGGGCAAAGACCCCTGAAAATATTTTTCTACCTCCCTGGAAAAATGTGTTGGACATAGTTAATAACTACTGGATATTGTTTAAAGATGTGGTCCCCTCTCAGAAAACTCTTCACCCCCTATTGTCCCAAGCTGGTTACTGGCATGGACCCCTTGATGGATAGCCTAGTTGTTAATGATACGTGTAAACATCCCATTACAAAGCTCAAGTGGCATTTTGTTTATGGCAAAATCATACAAATGGCACACAATACTCGGAAGGTAAATATACAGTAATAAAACTACCACGTAATATCAACTTTAAGGCGAAAAAAATTTAACGAAATATAATTAAGTTTATAGAAGTTATCAAGCGCAACTAAAGGGATGGAAGGGCTTGATGATTTTTACACATATCATCCATTCGTAGATTTATACATGACAACGCAGAACGAAAGACATTCTCAACATTTTTCAGAAAGGATCGGTTTTTGGACTGATGGTTATCAATTTTGAGAATGCAGCTTCAAACAAATATGCTAAGAGTTTATGAACGGCTGAATCAGAAATGACTGGGCATTCATTTCTTGTTCTTATCTAAAAATGACAAAAATTCTGTTTTGAAAATTCCAGTTGGAATATTATGTCCTTTAATAACTCCACCAACTTACCCTGGACATGGCAGGTGTGTGGCCTCCTTAATTTTCAATTGTGTGTCGTTTGTGGATCCTAATTTTCCTGAATCAAAGTACAAAGTACTTCTGAAGCTGAGTATAAAGCTTTTAATTTTAGTCTGAAACTACTCAGTGTGCTCTCTAAGCAGTTAGCCTAGCTCCTCAACTACTGTAGACGTCTAGAATTCTAAACACAAGCATGCGTTCGTATCGGAATGAATGCAAAAAAGTCAATATTGGTCAGTACGTTGAAACAATCATGACGTGACAACGCATAACTTGTGCTTGGTTGATTCTTATCATTTGATAGCTGAGACAAACATCCTAGTAAGCAACTGACGGCATGAAGCACGGTATTGCCCCTAAAAAGGCTGTTGAAAAATGCTGTAGATTCACTGCAGGCTGTAGATTTCGCTGACCATGCCAAATTAGTGTTTTGGTGGCCGGTATGAACTGTCTCTGGGTTTGCAATTGCAACAAAAAGATCAAAAACACATAGCCATCTGTCACTGCAGCCAGGTTCACAGCCAGATGGGGCGAAAGGAGCCGTCATCCCCCAAATTTGGGACTGCAAATACTAAAAGGTTGAGGAAAAATTGTCATGACCGCGTCAAACCAATTATTCTTTCCACTAAGCTGTTGATAGATGGTACTTTGCCAACGTTTCTGCGTGAGAGCTGCGTGTCATGGTTTGTGGAGACGCGTCTTGCTACTACGTAGCAATTCAGTGCTCTGCTGCGTTGAACCCGTTGGCGGAGTGAGGTGTTGAGTAATTGCATTTTTAAGTCATATTTCCTTGAGCTAATGGAGAACGCTCACTATGTTTTTGCCAAATAGTGGCAAATTATTTGCTAACGTACAACTATAGCTTTTTAGAGACGACTAACGGCCTTTACTGGCAACAGCCTTTTACACTGATATTTGGCTGTGGAGGCTTCTAAAATCTTGCGTCAATTACAATTTTCCACACTGCAGTCCTATTTTCACTACTGTTTGTCCTTTCAATGCTACCATCATCCATTAAAAATAAACTTGTTACAAAAACGGACCAATTTTGCACAGCCCAACAAGTCCAGGACTGTGCTAGCGAAAGAGTCTGCGTTTGTGATTACCTAATCTGAGTTAGGCTCAGTGGCGTAACTAGACGTTTGAGTCAGGGTGGACGTTTGAGCCAGAGCTTGGCTGAAGGTGGCCCACTAGCCAAAACTCAGAAAAAAGTTAAAAAATAATACTGAAGCTATGGATGTCGTGGATGTCTATACCAGCTAAAAAAAACTGAAAACATCCCAAAAATTCAAAAAAACAACAAACTAAATAATACTAAATAACAAAATGTCAATGAAAGGGGGCCCAGTTTTTCAATTTAGCTTGCCAGGGGGGTCGGCTCGCCCCCTTACCCCCTGTCAGTTACGCTGCTGGTTAGGCTGGGCAGTTCTCACGCGAAAGAGAAATAACGAAACAGCGTGTTATTACGAAAAAACAGTGGGCTGTTGCTGCTACTATTCGATAATAGAAGCTGGGTACAAGTCCGCCATGTAATTGGTGAATTCAACGAAGTGTAAAACATTGTTTTATGTAGGAAAAACCTATGGTACCAAAGGCCTTGACCTGAAGGCTGGGATTTGGGAAGATTTGGTTAATGGTTTTCACACCGCGAACGCACCCCTGCTAATCTGCAGTCCCGTAACGTTCTTGAGAATACAGTGCAACGAACAGACCTGCCTGACTTACTAACTCTGAGCTGCCAGCACACAGCGAGGACAAAGCCTCTATTAATCAGAAGTATAAAAAACAAACGGCAAGCCTGATACAGAACACAAAACTCTCAAAACAGCACACGGACTAAAACACAAACATCACAAAGGGACAAAGCATCGGCGAAATCGTCAAATGCGGGAAAACTGATAAACACCGGGAAAACCGTGAAATCAGTCAAGCACCGTGGAAACCGTAGGAAAACCGATAAAAAACGGGTTAAACCGTTAAAAACGGGGAAAACCGTTACCAAAAAGTATGCCTTCTCCAGTCCTGTGCACTAACTTCGAAAAACCTCCTCAAAACCTCGTGTGTTTCAGCCACACCCAGTGCTCCCAACCAGCAAGTACAACATCGGCCACAAGAGGGCCTACGAGGTATAGCGGGCTAAAGGCACGCGGAAGTTCGTGACAGTTTTGTTTTAAAATAGCCATTTCCAATCTCTGTTCCTACGTCAATAAACAACAAAAAGGGGCGTGTTTATACCAAAGTGTCGCCATTCAACGTGGCGCTGCAGACATTTGTTGGGAACAGTTGGCCCAAACTGCCCTTTGTTGGGAACAGTTGGCCTTGTTGGGAACAGTTGGCCCAAACTGGCCCCTGGATCCACCACTGAATTTCTGTATTGATCAACATTGAATGACGATTTCCAAATGCAATTTGCCCTGAAAGAGTATGTTACTCAATTTAACCATTCGCTTCAACCAACAACCAAACTTTCTCGATGAGTTTTGTCAGCCAGGCATGTCCTTGAATCACAGAGCTTCCACCGTCAACTGTGCGTCGCGGTACGACGCCGGTGGTTGGTGGCACAACAACTGCTACAGTGCGAGTCCCAACGGAAAGTACGGGAGAATGAGGAATTCGTGGAAAGCAATTGTTTGGTACGGTTGGAAAAAGAGACGCGCCCTGCAGTCGACTGTGTTGAAGGTTCGATGCAACTGACAACGCGAAAGAAACGCTGGCCTCAACCGCAGCAACATCGTCTGTCTAATCGTGCATGTACGCTTGGAAGCAACGCAACATTAAGAGAGCTCTTCGATTTCTAGACAGAAATAGTTTTCGTTCGATAATCCTCTATGTGCAGAATGCTGTATATTTTAAAGACGTTTGAAAACTTCGTAATGGCTGTTTACAGAGAAATAACTCAATCGTAAGTGCATGTGCCCTGGGTAGGATGGTACTTGGAATAAAACGTGATTTTGTTGCGTCGTTCAGTAATTTATTGCATTCAAAGTTTCTTGCGTGGTTTGCGCTTCTTTAAGACTTAAAATGTAGTTCCTCTAGTAAAGAGTGGTTTCTGACAGGATTTTGAATTGCAAGGCTTATGGTAGGCATTTCCAGTAAATTTGCTTATTTTGGGCAAAAGCCCTTTTTGCCCCAAAACTTTGCTCCCCAACCTCAGTGTTCGCTACACATTCATTAATTTTACGCCAAACGCAAATAATCCATGAGGACTTCGAAAAGTTCCTTTAAGGTTTGATTTTCATTTCCTGTTGGTATAAAATAATTTCCTTTCCGGCGCAAGCTTTCGAACAAAGTCTATTAAAACAAAGTCTAAAAGTTTATATAAACAAAGTCTGTACTGAAATTATTGCTGCTTCAGGTAAATGCAATGTGTCGTAGGGGTACGCATTGGAAACGCACAAGATTTTATTGGGCTTTAATTAAAGCACAACGTGCACACGACCTCACAAACAGCTAGGCCTTAAACGAACAAAATCCTATACCAAGTTTGCAACGCAATTTCGGTTGTGTACTGCGCATTTTCAAAATTTGCTGCTTTCATTCCACACAGGCTTAAGATGAATTGGAAAAGTTTTCCGGTTGCTACTATCACCAGTCAATTCATTTTAATATCAATATCCACAAGAAAATAAAGACTTCCAACAATGAATATTTCGCAGTGGGTACCATGTGAGCCTACAAGGGCAGATAAAAGCAATCTTGAAAATTGGTAACAAGAGAGAACGTCGAGCGTTTTTCATGAGAGAACCCGTTTTAACATATTACGCAATGCTGGTTATGTCCTTTTTTGTTTGTCAATTTGACATAGAAATGTTTCATTAAAACCCGGGAATGCCATCGTGGGTCTGGCAGACCCGGGTCAAATGAGTTTACCACGTGAAACCCACGTAAGCACGCCTCGGAGCGCTCTCCACGCTTCAGTAGCTTCATTTTTTGTGTGACATGTTAAAGGTGCGCTTGCGGTCATCCACGCTCTTTTAGATTTTGCAAAAGTAGTGGTTTCGGGTCCAGCAGACCCGGCGTTATGGTTAGTGTGAGGTGGCATGGGCACGCTGAACCCACGACATGGTTAGAGGGGGCTAAGCACCAGGCGCTGTAAAGAGCTGAAACTCACTCAGCGCATGGTTCAACGGTCTTGTTAGCAGTATACAAAAGAAGTTCTTCACGCCCATTATTTGTTTTTATAGTAATTCAGTTAAAGCATATATGACACCTTCGCTGTATTTGGTCTACTTACTTTTCATCAAAAATCGTGTGATATTAGAGTAAAGTAACTTTGTTAGTGCTCAGGCTGCTCAGTGAGACTTATTTTCTCAGTGTAGTTTTTGTGATAAACTTCAGCTGAAGGAAAGTATATTTGCTTTTATTTTTGATAACCGGGTCTGGCACACCCGACGTTAGTATTAACGTGACAAAAATTGAGCGATAGTAATCCAGAGGGTCAAGACCGTTTCCCAATAATTTCGTTTTTGTCTACTGAAGTTACTTCTATTGCACTAAGGAAATCTTTCGCTTGTTCCGAGCATTAGTTCGCAGTCTTATTGCCTGAACCAGTGTTTCTCAACGTTTTTAAGACACGGACTATTTTCGGAGCAGTATAAATCTTCGCACACTCGTGATAAACTAAGGCTACGAGAATGACACAAACACTAGTTTAGCAAATTCGGTTCATCGCCCACATTCACAAATTTCAATGAAAATCTTATCTCTGAGTTTGTTTCACAAGTTTGTTGAAATAAGAGCCTGTGGTTGTCAAGGCCCATCTGGTGTCGTCTTCTGGTTGAAATTGGTATCGGTGCTGGTTTGAAAATAGTTAGCTTCACAACGGTATGTAGTTGGAAAAAAAGAGCTTTTGTTGCCTGTCGACTCAGATAAGAGAGATTTCTGGTTTGGATATCCACTCAAAATTGAGTCAAACACTACAGCTGTCGACTTTGCAGCTCAATCAGCTGTTCAGCAATGCAATCAATTTCACAATGAACCTGTAGTTCTTACACCTCAAAAGAGCTTCGCACCCAGTTAAATATTTTGATTTATCTTTGCTTTACATCACTGTCCGATGAACCGCAGTTGTAGTGACTGGGTTTCCTCCTTTGTTATGGTTATGTTTCAGAGGAGACTATTTGCCCATATGTGTTGGTTAAATCCAGGTAGTACATGGGCAAGCACAGTGTTTGTGGGTAATTATCGCTTTGTTCCAGCTAGCCTTCCTGTTGGCCGCCAGAAGTAACGCAGTGAGTCTAGTGATACGTAGTAACAAAAATAGGAGCTTTTAAAAACGGGTTGACCCTTCGACAACAGAATAGCGGTTCACTAAAGTTCAATCCAGTGCACCAGAGTTCAACAAAGGTTGTTAGTTTTTGTTTAAAGCTTACCTGTGTAATTTGTATCAATCAATATGACTACACGAAGCAAAAAAACGTCGCGAGATGATCTGGAAAGTATTGCTGAAAAGCTTGACAAGCTTACAGATATGATGGACAGCAACAGTATGTCCACAGAATCTTCACTACAAGAACTGGTGAAAGAGATTCGTGAACTACGCAAAAGCCAAGAATGTCTTGAAAAACAATATGAGGACATGAAAAATCACCTTAAACAAACTGATGGTGAGATGGTCAGACTTCGGTCTGAAAACAAGGAACTCCAGAGAACTGTTCAAGAACTGAGGAAGACCACTTCAAAGAACTAAGAACCCATCAACAGTCTCGAACAGTATGGCCGCAGGGAATGTCTTGAGATCAAGGGCCTGGCCTGGTCTGAGCATGAGAACACCGATGAACTGGTAGTAGCCACTGCCAAGAAGCTCAAAGTCAACATCAAAAAGGATGACATAAGTGTCTCCCACCGGTTGCGTAAATGCAATAAAGACAACCCTCGACCCACCATCATTGCCCATTTTTGTTCCAGGAGAGTGAGAGACCTGATCTTCAACAATCGGAGCAAACTGCGAGATCATACAGAGAACATCTTCATCAATGAAAGCCTCACCAAGTTGAACAGACTTCGCTTCAATGAATGCCTGAAGTTCAAGAAGGCCAACAACTTCAAGTTCATCTTGACTAAGCATGGAATTACTTTTCTGAAGAAAACTGAAGAATCCTCCACCATCTCCATCCGGAATGAAACCGACATGGTATAACATGGGATTAGATATTAAGTAAAATTGCTGAAACTGAGAATGATTGAGAGAATTTGTGAAAAATATGTAAAAAGTGGCTGCACCAGTGCTCAAACCTAACTAGATCACAATTCACTGAACTAACATCAGGGTCTGTTCCTTACTATTGTTAGTTATGTATTTATGATTGTTTGCCTGTTGATCTAGTTCAAGTACCAAAACCACATGATATTAACCAAATAACCTGTAACCCCATAGCTGAGTTGGTGCACGCTGACTCCGACGACCTACCCAACCCCAGTGTAGCGTGCCCCTGCCAATACCATGATGCAGCCCCATTTAATTCACTATCCGCCAAACTAAACTGGCCAGGTTTCAACATACTCCATGCTAATCTAAGAAGCTTAAAAAAGGACTTAGAACCATTTGACAATACTACTCCCTGAACTTAATCACTCTCCGCATTTCATTGCAATAACTGAAACAAAAATTAATAAAGACACATGGCTAAATTTCGCACCTAATATACCAGGCTACTCATTTGCTCATTCAGATACACAGTATGCAGCTGGTGGTGTTGCTATTTATACCAAAGGCAATATCTCATATGTGGTTCGCCATGACCTTTCAGAAATATTGACAGAGGCTGAAAGCTTATGGCTAGAAGTCATACTAAATGGTAAAAAAACAGTAATTTCAGTCATCTGTAGGCATCCAGCCCTCCAATATGACTCCTTCACCAAAGAGTTGGAAAACATTCTGCACAATCTTAATGATAACAAAGTAACCTACTATATTTGCGGAGACTTTAACATAAATTTGCTGCAACATGAAAGCTCACAGCAAGTAAAAAACTATACCAATTTAATGCTTGCTTACAACTGCAGAAAACTAATCACCAGACCTACAAGGATTACAGACCACAATGCCACCCTTTTAGACCATATATACGCTAACAATATCAAAATGCCTGTACAACCAGGAATTATATTTTCAGATCTGTCTGACCACTTGCTTACTTTTGTCATGATTAAGTCTACTTGTCTCAAGCAAAAACGCCCATCTATAACCTTAAGACATAATTACAAAAAATTGGATAGAAGTACTTTTTTGCAAGATATAAAAGATGCCCTAGACATGCTGCCAGTTAATAATGGAAACCCATGTCAGGTTGTGGATCACATACTTCCATATTCAGTGATACAATGCAAAAGCATACACCACCACAACCACTATCAAGAAACAGAAGGAAACTCCTCAACAAGCCATGGATCACACAAGCATTATACAAATCCATCAAAGACAAAAACAAAATTTACCGAAGTCTAGTAAAAAATGGTTTTGAAAATAAAGTCAAATTTGCATATTACAAAAGGTACAGAAATCAACTAACACATTTGCTGGTATTGTCAAAAAAGGAATATTATCAATCCCAGGTTTTAATTGCAAGAAATGACAGTGCAAAAACATGGAAATTCATTAATACCCTATTGCCAGGAAGAACCAAAGATACCTCCACCCTCCCAATTTAACTCCATCCCTTATCTGGAGAATGCAACCAAAATCCTGCAGATATACCAAATATCTTAAATGATTTCTTTGTATCTGCTGGGAAAACCATGGCCAGCTAAATAATTGCTCCCCAAAGCAACAAGACCCACATTGCAAAAATGAACTGTGAGTCCTCATTTTATTTACATGAAACATCAGCTGAAGAAATCATGCACATCATAAACACACTCACAGAAAAAAGGGTACTCGTCAAAATGACATCCCTGTGAAAATCTTAAAATTATGCAGTGAAATTGTATCTCCATTTTTAGCAATACTCTTTAACAATTGCATAAACCATGGTATATACCCACAGAAGTTTAAATGTGCCCAAGTTACTCCTATACGTAAAAGTGGACCGGAAAATGTGTGCACCAACTATTGTCCTATATCAGTGTTGTCACCCTCAAACAAAATATTTGAAAAACCCCTCTATGATAGGTTATATCACTATGTGGAATGCAAGAGCATGCTATCAAAACATCAGTATGGTTTCAGAGCTAAAGTATCAACAGAATTTGCAATTTATGACATAGTTGAGTGTATCTTAGAAAACCTGGACCAGAAAATACCAACTTGTGCAGTTTTCCTTGATCTCTCAAAAGCTTTTGATACTGTTGACCATTCTGTGCTGCTGTGGAAGTTGGAACATTAATATGGCATTCGAGGGCTCCCACTACAACTTTTTGAAAATTAGTTACATAGGCGAGAACAATATACAGTAGTAAATAAGTGTAGATCACAAACCCAGCAGATCAATTGTGGCTTGCCACAAGGTTCAATTTTATCTCCCCTGCTCTTTTCACTATATGTTAATGACTTGCCAAAATTATCTAATTTTAAAATTACATTATTTGCTGATGATACATGCCTAATATTGGCAAACAAGAACATTGATATTTTGGTAAAGATGGTTGACCAGGAAATTAATAAAGTTGACAGTTGGATGCGTCATAATAAGCTATCACTAAATTATAGTAAAACTGTCTACATAATATTTAACTCAGACAAGAAGCAGAGCTCCCCATTTAAAGTACAAATCGGTAGCCACCTAATTAATAGAGTCAATTCAACAAAATATCTTGGAGTGCACTTAGATAATAAACTAAACTGGGATACACATATTTCAAAGCTTGAAAGCAAGCTTTCTTGCTATTCTGGTATGTTTTATAGAATTCGAGAGTACTTGAGCACAAATGAACTTAAGATGATATA
>Ga0210059_1005732_pt1 | contig 19925 bp, 13 predicted proteins | sample Ectturendosymbi2_FD_188042 | JGI IMG/M metagenome (GOLD analysis project Ga0210059, IMG submission 188042) | Ecteinascidia turbinata endosymbiont from Florida, USA - Sample 2 (SPAdes) (version 2) | ecosystem: Host-associated > Tunicates > Ascidians > Unclassified | place: Key West, Florida... | reverse complement strand
AATCTACTAGACTGGCCGATCCGTTTGAGCCATTGAACAGCTCTCTAGCGCAATCGGCGGAGGAGCTAGGGCGTTGGTAAGGCAACCGAAAACTGCTGTTTTTTAAGCGGAAATCGAAGTACGAATATATCATACGCCGGCTCTCAAAGTGCTTTGGGTGGTTATGTTTCTAGACAGGAGTGATTCAGGCGTGGAAAGTGTATAAATTTAATGTTCATGACTGTAGTTTGTTCGTTCGACTTGAGCTCCTCACTGTGTTCAGTGAAACACGGGCATGTTATGAATAAAGCGAGAATTAATCTTATCTCAAAAACAAGAAGAGTTTTGGGCAATTAAAACATTGCAACTTGTTAGAGGAGGTTTTAGCGTCTTTTGCCAAAAAAATTTGCGGTTATGAAAGTAATTTTTGCTGTCGCTGGTGAAAGATTATGACATTAGTCTGTATTTTTCCGTATATTCATGAATTCTTACAAATAACAACGAAAACCAATAACAAGTAGAAGAAAACAAGCCGGCTCAAAGACAACAATTTCATTCCATCTGATTATTCACATCTGTTATATAGACGCACAGGAAAGATGTTGTGAAGTTCCTGGAACTTAAAATTTTGACAAATATCTGTGTCCCTCGTTTTTGAGGTGCTCAGGGGAGGTGGAATAACTTGCCACCGAAATCTCGATCCATCCTAATCTTAGCGCAATGAATTGACAAGAAGTTCATCAATAAGATACACGTGTGCAATCCATAATATTTTGTGCCGCACCTATATGATTTTAGAAAGAATAGACTCACAGTTGCATCATGTTTACGTTTCAGTCTGACACGAATAACGCAAATTCAATCTGAACAGGTAGCATATTAGCCAAGCACCTTCGTTCAACGTACGGTTTCATCAAACCTGATGGCAGAAGTTCGTTTTATGATAACATCTTCTTCAACCAGCAAGCTTGCGAAGGTTTGGATGAAGACACCGACCTCAGACAGCACTTTAAAGACGGAGATAGGTGCGTATGTGCTGTGGGTAAAGGCGAGCTTGGAATCTCTCATGTTGTTATGGCCTTGGTTTTCCAATTCTTTTAAACTTGTCTCTGGCGGTAAAGTTGGAAAACGTCTCATGTGACTGCAAACAAATCGACACAAAGTTATTACATCCATGGCAAATGTAAATAGATGCTTTTAAGTTTAAACTGATACTTGAATAAAACGGTTTTCATTTAACTTTACCAAATCTTGTTTAGGAAAGACCAAACTCAACCAACAATGATTTTTTATGCTTTGTTATTGACATGGCTGTGAACGAAGCCAAAGCTACTTACGGCAGTGTCCAGAACACTCTGCTGTAGGCAATGCATTTAGTTATTTGTTTTTATGTACGAAGCTCTATCAATGCGCCTCATTGAGAATATGAAGCAATCGCTTTCGACGCAGACATTGCGTGTTTGACCGAGAGCGAGGCACGTCAGACCCTGCCGTTTTACGTAGAAAATTTCTATTTATAGCATTTTTTGTGTTGCAAGCATTTCCGATCAGCTTCTGTTGAAACCTTTGTCTTGTTCAAACTGCTATGCCCGTGGAAAGCTAGCAGAGTTACTGCTATTATTGCGTTACCATCGCCAATGACATATCCTTGCTTAGCTATCCAATGAGCTCAAGCGAAATTGTGACTCTAAGGCGCTTTCTTACGTGTGGTCACCATGTCTTGCATTGCAACCACACCTAAATAACTCATCCTAGCACATGTTTTTTCAATTCTTCACTTTGTATGAAATGGTTTTTAAAGATGAAGTTCGAGAATGGTTTAGAGCAGGGTTTCTCAACCGGAGCCCTCGGCCCCCATTGGGGGCCACGAGCAAAGGCCTTTACCGAAAAGCTCCGCCGTGACATTGCAGAACCCAAAACGAAACTAGGTATTTTTATTGATGAGCAGGGTCCCGCAAGTGTTGGGAGTCTTTGGAAGGGGGACACAAGCCATGAAAGTTTGATAATCACTGGTTTAATGCATCGCTGCTGTTGCCAGAGTCGGAGACAAGCTGAAAAGCGCGCATTTATCTTAGCGAGAAATACGACGTGTTTTGGTGGTGTTACAAGAATAGGTGCATGTCGATACGATGGTTTTCACGGCCTTTACAGGGTGGAAGTACACGCAAAACGATTCAACTCTCCAACCAGCAAGTCTAATTGGAGAGCACTGACCGTTCGTAGCATCCAGAGCAACGGTCTACTTACCCTCGGAGGAATCGATTCATACACAACCACACGCCCTAGAACATATTCGGGAACGTCGGTCGAATCGTGAGTTACCAGTGATGAAGTTATGATGTGTATCCACTTTCCATTTTATTTCGTTTAAACTTTAAATCCATCTTTCAAGGCGGTTTGCTGGACAAAAGCAACTCTGTAGACCATCTTGTGAGACTTCTGTGTTGTCACAGTTACCACTGTTTGTTATTCTAATTACCCACTTAAATGGGACGAAGCAAACAACCCCTTAAATTTTGGGGCTGTAAACTTGTCAGCCGGTCATGATTGACTTTCGCCTTATAAGTAGTAGTAGCAACATTTGCCTTTATGGCCAGGCGCGTTTCTTACCTTGGGATAAGGATTTTTAGTAATTTTCCAGGATTTAGTTCCGATCTTATTTGAAGGTCAAAACAAAAATGCGCTTGAACATCGATTTTTAATGTGAGGAACCTGTCGTTCCATTACGAAAGTTTATAATAATACTTTTGGTCTGCATTTCAGTTTTATGTGGTATAGATAGAAAAAAAAATATAGAAAAAAACTAAACTACTCTCTTGCACAAAATTGGTAATCTTTTCTGGTGGAGGGTGTTTCGCACCTAATTAGCAGTTAAAGGTTTTAATCCAGCTGCCTGCACATTGACGATTACCCTTTCGCTTGTTTATTTCACGAGGTTTTTTCTAGGCTTGTTGAACTTGTCACCAACCAGCACCCCTGTAGTAAAGACGAAACAACCTTGTTTGCTAATACTGCCCGGCACCCTTCTACACATGGCTGGAGTCAACCGCATGACGTTCAGCAGCTTGTTTAGGCTGGCCTTAGACAAACTCAGCGAATTCTCCTTTCCTGACGTTGTTTCGGTGATCGCCCGACCTTGATAAACACCCTGCGTAATTTTCTACCTTGCAGGTCTGCTTCGTTGCAAGGCACTGACTTTCCAGCATTGTCCTGTTCATCTCAAGTCGACAACAACAAGCCTTTTGTTTCGTAAGCACAATCATGTTGCAGAGTTTTGTGGACAGCGATATAGCATTATTGTACAAAGAGCAATTAATTGAAGTGTTATGAGCGGTGAAAACTCATGGCTCTGTTGTTTAGGTACAGGTTATTAAAATTAAGACGTTTCTCGCACTGACAACCAAACTGTGTGTATATTTCAAACAAGACTAGAAAATGCATTTTCAAAGTGTTTTTCAAACAATCAGCGATTCAATTTTGTTGGATCTTCGATCATTTATACCCATCTTTGGTGTTCCTCAGGACATAGTAATTTGTTTTTTCTGTCTTCAACATCGTATTGTATTTTTACCCGTAAGTTATTTTTTTCGCAAAATCTGCTGCTTTTCGCAGGGCGTGGAATTCTGTTGATAAAATCAAGCGAACTTACAAATCGAAAGGTCTCGTGAAGAAAACAACTAAAGCGGCTGCCATACCTCCTCCAGCACAGTGTTTAAGTCCGTATGGAGAGAAACCAGATGGTAGGTTTACTTCACGCGGGGTACCTTAGCGCAGGCAAAAATTTGAACGTGGTTGTTAATTAACAAACTTACAACAGTTTTTCTGTTGTCCATAATAGATGTTTTTCTTTCATGCCATTGTTTGGTTTACAGCAATGATACATAATTATCTTATTCCTGCGTTGGCATTCGGACCAGAAGCATCTGTTTGAGGCCAAGATACGACCATTTTCTCGATCGAATGAATGATAATTAGTTTGTTAACTACAGGGTCAGAATAGTCCCCATTGCTGGACGTTGACGAGTAGAACGAATTTAATTAAAAATGCCCAGTTTGACACACGAGACACTGAAATGAGCAGACTGCGTTGCTACTACTTTTGTGACAGTGCGTAGATTCAAAAATGTGTTTGAAGGTTCTTCAAAGTTATGTTCAAATCTGCGCGGAAAAAAGTTAGAATATTTTAAAGTAAGCCTACAGGTTGCAGGTTTTGCTTCTGAGAGGAGAGTGAGGATAACTTTGCGCACCACGTTGACGAAGTAGATGTCCAACTTTACAACCATTGAGAGGGCGAAAGCAAAACATTCAGAAAATAGACACGATCGATGGATTTAAACAACGCGAACAAAATGCGGTTTCGTTGGGACCAAACATATGACTTGTTTAAACTTGTATAGGTAGATATTTTAGAAACCTGTTTGCAGCTTGTGGCAAGTCATTTCATAGTCAGTATACTTTGGCCAGGAAGCTATTACAACTTACAACTTGTGCAAATTTAGTATGGAGTACAATCGTGGAGGAAGGCAGGTAGGGATGTAAATGTTGGACATAGTCCATTAAGCAATTAAAAAGCGTTTAGGCATGTAAAAATTTCCCCTTCTGCTGAAATCACGTAGATCAAGGTAATTAGTTGCAGGTGCTGTTTTTCTGAAGCGCGCAATGGCGCTGTGGCAAAGTGTTACTGAACAAATTCGCTGTACCGTATGCAATGTGAGACAAGCAGCAACGTTCATCAACTGCGTCATCGCAATCAGTAAATGCTTCGTTACAACTTTCGCCGTCTTTGAAAAAACATCAGCTTTGAATAAAGTTTCGTGACAATATAAGCGCACATTTTGCTTATCCCTGTTTGATGACTTGCTAAAAATAATACCGTTACATTTATAGGAATGTACCTCTTGCAAGCTGCTGTTTTTTTATATATTGAAAAAAGTCTGTGCAGGGACGTTTTTTTTTCGCTTAGGAACTAACTGTATAACGCATTTGATTAATTTGATGTTTTTTTGAGTGTTTTTGCTGATGTCATGAAACCTGACACTGCCAGTTTTTAATGGAAAAAAAACAGCAAAACTTAAACCAAACTTAGTCAATTTGAGAGAAACATGATTGTGTCAAGACATATATGATGTCAAAACGTAAAGTGACTCTTTTGAAACTTTTGAGGCTATTGAAGGGTTCCCATGTCGTCCAACACTACGTCAGTGGGGGGTTATGATGCATATTGTAGGTGTTCTATCTGATGATATCATTTACCACTCAAACACATAAGTAAATTATGTACTGTCTCAGTATACTGTGCTTTTCGTCAGGGCGTAATATTGGATGGCAAACTAGCAAGATTTTCACTTAGTTACATCACTTGTGTACGCGAATACTTGAAATTTAAATTCAAAACTCCCCCACTGTCGTCTCGGTAAAAACAAACATCCAGGAAATTACTGAGGTAAACCGTTTACTAAGCTAGGATCGGAAGTAAGCGTTATGCAAGTGCCCTGATGCATATCTGAATGCGTTTTGCTACAGTTTTCATTCAATATAAGAGTGTTTTTCTGCATTAAAAACGTTGCCTTTGGCCCTTTTTTGCTATTTAGTTCTCCTCTTGCGGCAAAGTTGTGGGTGACATGACGGACAAAAGCAAATTGTTTAAATCAGCTAACAAGAAACACAGAAATATTAGGGAAACATTCTCAATGTTTTCACTTTCTGCTAAGCCAAAGGTCAATGCCGCAAGCTTTCAGCAGAACAGGAAAATCGTTTTGAGTTTCGGCACGCACACATTTTAACTTTCGCCTTCTGCTCAAGCTCTAGCTGCAGTCGATCTTGGCGTTTGATTGTTTCCCTTTTGCATTTCAGGCTATGGCATGCTAGACAGCGTCTACAAAGACTTTGGTTTTATTAAAAGGCCGGAAGGTGGTCGAGAGGATAATGTTTACTTTCCACGTCTTGCACTGGTCACTGCCGAGGATAAAAAAGTACTTGATCTCGTCAAAGAACTGCCTGCAGGCTGCAAGGTGACGTTTTTGACCTACTTTGACGTCATCAACGCCAAAACGTCGTTACGCATGTAATCTGCTACTACTATTTTATGGCAAAAGACAAAGTTTTTTTGTGTTGAAATCGTCCGCAAATGAAACAACCTGATTACTTGATTCCTTTTGTGTTGAAATCGTCCGCAAATGAAACAAACCTGATTACTTGATTACAACCTGATTACTTTTACGAACTTTGAAAATATAAGTGATTCAGCATCACTAACACTGCAACTTAACTGAACTTGTTTTTTTTTTCGTTTAGCTTTACTTCATACTCGATCCTGACAAGCCGAAACCTGGAGCTTCGAGCAAATTTCGTGCAAGCAAAGTTTGGAAGTAACATAAATGCTGGTTTTGTTGTTGTCTATAAATTCGGCAAGTTCTTTACTTGCATTGGTGTGTCGGTTCGATTTTACTCACTATACAAAAAAAACTCGTTATACTCGCTTATGTAACCCCGCTAGAATGTTACAAGTGCAGTAGGAGCGCCCGTGTCTGCTGTCCTTGTGCCGATGATCTAGCTAACACTTTCTTATGGAGTGGTACTGTTGGTGGCAGCACTGCTCTCGACGCTCTCCTTGCACCCGTTCGTTTGTGTCAAAACTCGTTTTCAAACTAGAGATACACGTCCTAGTCTTTCACTATGTAGGTGTAGTGGATGCAGTGGTGCCTTAACGTTGTGCGTTTCTGACTCGTGAGTGATTTTATGCATGTTTTCTATTTCCCATTCAATGCATGGTGCTCATTGGCGAACAACCTGGCAGTTAACTTGGCAACGGCAAAGTATCCGGTCATTCGACTGGATGCTCAACGCTATTGTTTGACATTATTCTACGCTGAACTATGGGGTGGGCCAAAAGTAGGGTTGCAGTGAACACTTACACATTTACATTTATCAGACATTTCTTTGCTTGTAGTTACATATTAGACATTTTACAAGAACAGTACGTCAAAGTTAGCTCTGGTTCTTCTTTGGACTGTTCACAAATGACGTAGCCGCCGACATCTTATTTTCTTCAGTCATGGAAGTCTTAGGATGTCCAGCTTTTGGAGTACTGCACACTGAACCTAGAGTTTTAAATTTATCCCTTAGGCGATAAATTTCTTGCATGAAGGTGGACGAGTATGACAGGCTTCTTGCGAAGCTGTGCGCACATGCCCGGCATTTTCCAACTTCCAATGCTACTCTATTGTCCACTTTCTTTCGTCCATGCTGTAATTGTTTGCCAATGTTCACAGTTCAGGGTTCCAAATCTCTAATGAAAGCTTGGTGATTTAAATTATGGTTAAACAAGCCATCTAAATAAAAAATAAATTTATAAAATGTATAACGTTGAGTAAGTATCACAGAATAAGGGAACAGTATTATTGTCTATATTATCTTAAACGTGATTGTTAAGGTGAAACCGATAATGAAGTAACTATAACCCTACTTTCGGCCCACCCTATATATTGCGATATTATATTATGGCTTAACGTTCACATGCAATGGCGAGTTTTCTGTATATCTGAATATAATAAAGGAAAGCGATTCAAGTTTAGAGTGCTACTGGAGAGTTATTGACGAACAAAGTGGTGTGAGCGTATATACTGCCTTACTTCGACATGGCAACCTCAATACATCAGGTCGCATAGTTGAGAGACTGACCTACGCTTCTGTAACGACTAGGTTGACTTGTCAACTAGTAGAGCACCTCTATAGAAAGGTAACGAAGTTTTCAGCATCCTTGGAAGCGTAGTTATTGGATTATACTACAACTGTATCACACATTTGATTACAAGAATATATATACATGGCATGCCATGATGTGACACCACCATGTATCGCGAGCTGTGAGACACCACAGCTCATAGAGTTTTTCGAATCGCACGCAACAACTTCTTGCAATTCTGACACCTCACAACTTCCATGTGTCAGCAGTTCTGTAACCTTGTAGTCTCTACAGAAATACGGAAACTCTAAGGTGATCATTTTTGCAAATTAGACGTCTTGAATTGAGATCACTCGCCAAGTATGGTTTCTCAAACATAACAGGAACCAACTAAGATTCTACCAACGCCGTAGAATACCACCTGCTTCGCATACTTCTTATATCGACTTTTATGTACTTCCTGCTGTTTTTGTGCATCTATGATTTTGTTTGTTGTTTTGGTCCATCAACTGTATATACCAGCACTATAGGTTATGTGTACTTGGATGCCTGATGCTTATGCTGGCGATAGGTCCGTTTGCTTTGTTGGTGTTGAAAAGTTTTATGTCTGCACACTTGATGTTGTTTGCGTAACACGTTTGTGCGTAGGCACTGATTACCTGTTAGTTTCGTTGTTTATTGTGTATTCGTTTGCGTTTGTATTTTATTTCTTAAACCAGTTTATCGGAGATTTGTAGTATACGTTATTTATTTCACTTGACGTAGTTCAATATTTGGAACGTTTTTGGGCAGGTCGAAGCGTCAACTACTTCGGCGCTCTTCAACTGGTGTGCACGGTGCACCCTGGGTTGCACCGAATTATGCGTGGGGTGCACCGCTAGAAAGGGTACTCAAGGGTGCATCATAAATTTGTCACACTAAACAGATAATTTTTACAAAAACTTCCTGTTAGCAAAAATGAACCATTAACCAACGAATGACTTTTAGGATTTAACCGAGACTTTGCACATTCTAAAGTGTGGACTGCGTAAGCATCAGACCATGTCAAGCTAAGTTTTGTAATTGATTATTTGTGATTCATAAGCGACAGACAATGAGCCATTATCAATTGAATCGTGTAGCTGAGTTACTGAATTAGGGTACTTGCTTATTTAGGCCAGGGTACTCATAGACATGGGCGCAATTAGGTGGGAGACACGGGGAATATGTCCATAAATAGGGTGCATGAGTGTAAATAGGGTGCATGAGTTCGTCCAAACATCTTTAAGGGTGCACGATAGTAAGAAAGGTTGAAGAGCTCTGAACTAGCCGACCTTTTTTGAGATTGTTTTTTTCTGTGATTAGTACAAAAAGCAGCTGATTCAGAAAACTTCGCACATGCTGCTGTTCCCACCCAACCGCCTCACGAGTCTATCAAATGCAGTTGAATTTGCATCAACTATCAGTGGGCAAGACGTTTTTGACTCTTGCATGGCAGTTTTGTTATTGAACGCAGGTTTCGCGAAAACGCCTGGTCCATGTTTGCCCCCAAATCAGTCAGACTTTCGTTCAACTTGTTAACATCTACCGATATGCTTCTTCCAAGCATGTGATGTCACTTCCCATGATACAGTGATGTGTGATTGATTCTGTTGCAGTTAAATAGAGTTCGAAGGTCACATCTGATCTTCGGCCTATATTCAGTCGTTTAGGACTTTGATGCTATTATTCCCCTGATTTGTTACGTGTTTTGTGGCCTTCTTGCACCTGACTGGCAACTTTGTTGTTATCGAAGCATTTCAAAGCTTCGCAGTACAAGTTAAGCGTTCGTCGTGTTGACTCGATGGTTTGCTCACGGCGTGCTTGTAATATCTGAGTATACACTTTTCTTCTTTGTTGCAGGGAAGTTGTTGCCCGCCGTCTCTCAACGTCCAGTGGACTAGGATCCTCTGTTTCAGCAATTAAACGATCTTCTGCTCCAGCATCTACCGCCGCTAACAACAGTACCGCCACGGCCCTTATCTCATGTACGCCTAGTACCGCTGTTAGTTCCACGGTCGTATCTTCATCAGATCGGCCACCTATAGGTAGGCTAAGTGTTTGAAAACAGATTTTAAATACTTGTGTTCATAATTTATGCTCTTTTATTTTTGCGCTACTTTGTGATAGCAACGATTGTTAGCACGCACTAGGAAAAACACAGAAAAGAGTCTACTTGTGCTAAAGATGTTTAGATCGTTTGATGAATAACAGGTTAAACGTTAAACTAGATGCGATGCGATTAAAATGTTAACATTCTTTACACATTGTAGGTATGTTGCTGGTGTTCAACGGTGGGATTTAAAACTTCACTGCAAAAATGACGCGTCATAAAAAAGTGCTGTCTGTGATGTTTTTGCAATTTTTGGGAAAGATTGCTTGCGGTACCATTTCTGCAAAGTTTTCTTTTCATTACAGAGGGTAAAGGACGAGTCCATCCCTCACTGAACCCAACGTTCGGTTTTATTATATGGGAAGAAAATCGACCTGAAGTAGACAACATATATTTTAACAAGAAGGCTTATTACCGAAATAATTCCAAAGGAGAAATACAGAGTCTTTTACAAGAATTAAAACCAGGAACGCAGGTAAAATTTGTTAAAATATCATGTCGTGCCTCTTGCGAATTGAACCAAACAGGTAACTCGTTGTGTTTCCAGGTATCTTTTGTACTTGAAAGTCAATCCCCAAGCAAAGGTTCATCGAAGTACAGAGCAAAGAAAGTATGGATGTAAGTGAGCAACTGCGTGTATAGCATGGTGTCAATAGACGCCAGGAGTTGCTGATAGCCGAATGACAACCAAGCGGTAGTTGTAGTGGTAACTTTGCAAAAACTTTCGTAATGGAATTGAGCAAAGTATTGCTGTTCCTTTGCTTTGCGTGCATTTAAAGTTGCTGCGTTCAAGCCAAAGTGAAAACGAATGTCGGGGCTTGCCTTTTAGCACCGTATGTTTGATGATCGAATCTTTGGACACGATGTAAATTGTTCTAAGCAGTTGCACACGTTTTATCAGATGGTCCCTGACATGATATTCAACTCAAGCTTTTTTTGCGTGTGGTTGTGACGCAATTCGTTGGCATGTCATAATCAACATGTAAATGTACGAGTAGCTTAGTTTTTTCGATTGTGACAGTTATTGTCGATTAATCAGACGAAATTCTTGGGAACATAGTTTGGTTTTAGAAGACGAAAGTTCCAGAAGCAATCATAACCACTGTGGTAAATGTTCTGTGCATTCGACGGTTGGAGTAGTAACGTGGTAGACTCCGCCTGTTTGCGACTGCATTAAACAAGTCGTGAGTTACAGATTTTAAACCTTGATATCCACACTGAACCACTCCTTTTCTGCAGATGCCCTTCTATCGCGAGCAATTCCATTGAAACCTTGACACCGACTGACGATTCTCCGACAATTGAATCGTCCAACGACGCTACTGGTAGTGATATCAGATCAAGTTCTTCTGCTTCTGGTAATGCAGTGTTCAACGTTGATCCCTCCCGAGTTATGTGTTTAGAATTTTAATTTGCTTCAGTTGAACAGAAAGATTTCTGAAACGTCAGGTGTGTTGGTCATTTTAAATCCAACTCTCATTTCTTCTGAAAAGTAGAAAATTGAGACGCAGTTTATTGTCTGTTGGGCTGTTAGTTGCCGTTGTTGTGATCCAGACAGATCTTGAGTATTTTTATGACAACGCTTGTTTCGCATTAGAATAGGTTCTATCGCAATGGTTTTGAACAAATCCGCTTTAACATACGTACAACTAGACTCTTATTTTTTTTCCAGAACCTGACTCCGGCGTCTCAACCATTCTAACCTTCACAGCACCACATGATGGAAAAACAGCTCAAGTGAAACATCTAGATACGTTGGCTTCCCAGACACACAATTCAGGTAGTTCGTGCTTTCGAAAACGGTGTTGTTTTCAGCAACAGCGAAAGAAATAATTCAGAAGTAATGTTGTGGCACAATTGAATTTATATTATTCTAATTGTGATTTGAAAATAATTACTATTTTTGCAACATTCAAAAGTATTCGGTGGAATCGGGGAAGTGCTGACCGTACCCGAAGGGCTTACCCGTACCAAACGTGGAACATCTGCTTTAACTGCTGCATAGGACGCGGCAAGGGAGGTCAAAAATGCCAGCAGTCACGTGATTTCAGCGAGTAGTTACATCCGGGGCGTGGATCCGGTTCTCAAATTTCACGCTCCGGCTTCAGCTCCAGCTCCGGGCATCTAATTTTTTTGGCTCCGGCTCCAACATCCTGAGATTTTTTGGCTCCGGCTCCAGAACAATTTGGTCCAAAAAAAAGAAAAAACATGGTATTATTTGCATAAATCGCTTGAACGGGAACCGAAATTTCAGGCTGCGGCCCCATCATCCAAAAAGTTTTTGGCGCCGGCTCCATCCATCCAAAATTGCTTGGGCTCCGGCTCCACAGCCCTGGTTACATCTCACGCATGGTCGACAGCTTGTGTTGAAATATGAATGATAATTCGTAATTGAAAATGGTTACACGAAGGTTATCGTGTGTGTTGGTTGAGCGTCTTTTGGGGAGACCATGCCGGTGAGCTAATGGTTTTCTGGATGAGTGCGCTACATTCCGTCTTCTGCTGAATCGCACCATAAAATAAAAAGCTAGTGCGTAATTCTGTTCTGATAGTGTCATAAATGAAATCGCAGCTACTAGCGCTACTGGTCATGATGAAGAAAATAGCACCGAGGATGAAACCAGCGTTCCGAGCCACGTGACACCGACGAACAATGTGCATAACGACGCTGATCCTTCCTCGCTTGTTTCTGCATCGTCTGCTGCTTTTACACCACGTGTTCCGACTCCACCTCCAGACACTTACATGGCCGTTTACAGTAATATGTTCGATACATCGCAGCAAGTCAACAACTTGGCGGGGGGCGGTTGTCAGAATCCATTGTAAGTTTGTTTTTGGTGGGGCGTAGTTGCGTTTCAATTTTTGTACTAAGTAACAATTTCTTGACGTGACATTTATTTTTTTACGACTTAGAAATGCACATTGCACAGGTCGTTATATACGCTTGAAAAATATTGATCTCTTGCAACATGGTTTACGGCTGTCCCACGAATAAGTGAAGTAGAAAATAGCAACTTTCTATCTTTGAAAGGGAAAAACAATTTACTTCTATACATGAAAGACAGCAGATAACTTAATGCTGGCAATTGTCTTAAGAGAGTTAGGATACTTGCGCAGCAGCAAGAGATGCAATCTCTGATTCTCAGAATGAAATGCTCCGGTGGAATATTCCCGCTAATGGAAGCACACAGCTTGCTTGTTATGTATAACATGTTTTGTTCACTAAGTAATCATTTAAAAAGACATGCTGTTTTTCATCAGCGTATTACTAGAGTCGTACGCCCGTAGTTCCAACCCAACTAAATAAAGCGATAACCCATCTGTAACTTTGATCACATCTGGAAAAAGCGTCACGCAGAATTGCCAGAGTTTGCATTCATTCGCACAAATTAAAAGATACTACGTTTCTGGCTATTTTTTAACATGTGTACTTTGCCGGTATGAAGGTATCTTCATCAAAACAACAGTAGCGGGGAAGAGTTGTACCAGTCGTCTGATGAAGATTTTTCATTAAGCAGTGGTAAGAGATATGATTTGCTGAGTGTGGTGTTGTGAGCTACAGGCGAGCGAAGGCTCGGTCGGAATATTTTTATTTGCTTCAAGTCGTAGGTGACGAACGCAGCCACGAAAAGTTTCCAAAATATTTGGACTGTAATTTTAAATCAATTTTTTTGCAGGAGTAATGTTTTTTCCTAATTTAAAATCTGTGAAATATGGAAATTTTCGGGTTTGACTACGGATGTCGTCGAGACCAAATATCTAAAAAATGTTCGTCAAAATCTAAATTATTGCCAAGGTTTCGTGACTCGCACGAGAGTGGCAACGGCGAAAACATTTGAATATTATTGGTTTTCGCACTTTTTACATGCTTTTACGTTCTGCTGACCTCCAATATGTTTGTCTTTGATAAAAAGATGAAAACGACCGTGATGAAGAAGAGGTCTCCTCGTCAGTTAGGAGCGAACAAGACAACGAAAGCAGTGGTTATTACGTCCGTCTGCGAAACGAAACTGACGACCGTTTTCGGGAAATTTTAGGTGGGTTTGTAGGGTTTGTTACTCAGAAAACAGTGAACCTTGTTTTTAAGAGAGTCGCTTTAATTTGTCAATACCACCGGCATTTTTTCTTTAGTTCATCTACTTGGTGAGAACAAAACGGAATTGCTCATACAGGAGTTGCAAGAAAGTCTGGCTAGACGATGCATGTACGTCTCTTACCGCAGCATTCTTTTCGTTAAACTTTCCAAGCGCTGCAACGCCAAAGCCTTGTGAGTATTTGATGATTGTTTGTCGTCTTTCGTCTTGTTAACTTCTCAGTTTATGTGCTGCTTAAATGTTCTTTCCATTTCGTTTATGCCAAGTCTCGCACAATAAGAAGCTTGCATTTTGAAGATTTTTGTTTGGTCTGACTGGCATACCCACTTATTCAGTGTCCAATTTTCGGCTAGACAGTTTTTTGTATATTTTCATACCTTTGAAATTTGATACTATGCATATGCTACGAGTATTGTCAACTTATAACGAGGTAGAAGCACGTTTACTGCTGGTAACGATCCAATGCGCGATTCTTCAGCCTGCACAGTATGACACTCCGGTAGCAGGAATCGGTACAAGTGGACGATACTGATAATAAGAAGTAGTCATGTTGACTGTGACATTGTCGTTTGTATTTCCTGTTAAGCATGTCCAGCTACCTGAACTTGTGCTGGAATTTGTTAATATCGCGTGGGCGTTCAGACTACTCTGGTTCTGCAAATAAGGCTGTCCACATAACATGCCCTTAAAGTTAGTGGCCCGGGTCTACACTACTTGGATCAAGCTTAATAGTGTTGAGGGGTGAAGGGTGCGTGGCAGCATGCATGGCGTTGAAAGTAGACGCAGTACTTTAGATTTTTTGCTTGTACGCCTACAAGGTTCGAGACAAGCCTGCCAAGCAGTTGTATCAAATAAAACTAAGTTGTTATTTTTATGTGCCCAATTTTTTACGTAAAAAATCATTGATATGTACGATTAAGCCTTACGAAAGTTGCTTTGCACTTAGTTCAATTGTGGTTTTCTCAACTAAAACGAAAGGAGTTGATTTTTCATGAAAATAGCGGAGCTAAAACCTAGTGTCAAAAATATTGTATACACTGAAAAGTTCTTCGCATCTCGCTTAATGTGGTTGACTTGAATTTGAAACCCAAAATACTTTGCCCTTCATCGCGAGTGACAGAAATACTCAGTGAGAGTTTGTGTTCACTACTTTTATTTTGCAAAAACATGTCATGGATATTTAGTTGCATAGTAGCCGCACATACGAAAAACGTTTCTCAAAGTACTGGGTTGCAGTAGAAGCGTTTCATGTAGAGTCGCTGGTTCAAAGCTAATTAATCTGCTTAAATGTACGTTTCAGTTTGTGTCCATCGACTGACTCTCACCCGAACACAGAAATAAACTCACTTCGGGACAGACCAGTTGACTTCAGCTTTTGTGGCTTCGAAGACAGTGGCTTGCTTGGGTTGGTTGCCCGCGGCATGATGAAAAGCGTCTCACAAGACGTCATGTTGGTCACTGGAACATCTCATTATATAACGTAAGTTATTTGTGCAGTGTTATTAAAACTCCACGTCAAAACTTGCTGCAAAACCTGAGTGCGATCGTTTGTGTTTTCATTCCCATTTCTTCGTATTGCAACAAGTGCCCTGCCTCCGGTAGTGGTTGTAACTTATGGTGCATACAGCAAGCTGAAGTTGCCATAGACTGATGCATTTACTTCGCGATCTGATGGTCGTGATTGCGCTTTGTGCGGGTGCGCTGTTTGTGACGTAACAGCATTCTTTTCTTTGTAGCATGAGTTCGTTCTCTTTGCTGCAGTTGGAAGTGGATGATATAGTATGTGCTGGAGGCCATCATTTGCTTTAAATCGAGTGAATTTCCCATTTCTGTATACTATGTATATGTGTTTGCATGTTAAGTCCACATAGACTGGAAGAAACCAGTTAGAACTGCACTAGCGTATCTTCGTGCGTGTTGTGGTTGAGGTTTTTCTCAATAATCAAATAAACGTTCTGAACGTTAAAGCGGCAAATACGATATAGTTAATCACGTGTTTGTTTTTGCAGGCTTCATCGCAATAAGGCAGGTGTCGTTGATTCTCTCGCTTTTCACTACAGACCTTATTGAGCCACCATCATCGCAACTGTACAAATGCATTTGGGGAGGGTGCTAGATAACGTTTGCAATATTTTGTACAATAGGGGTCGGAAGCCGAAAAAGGGGGCCACTTCAAGAGCTCTGATGTTCTCTTGCAGGGTACTGTACCGAAATTAGATCTGACTCCGAATCGGTTATTTGTCTGTGATTTTTAACTTATTTGCTATGCTTTTACCGACTCTCTGTTAAAACATAAAAATCATGTTCGTTTCAACAGCACCTGCTCTTTTTTGTATGTTCGTTCGTTTCTGCTTGCTTCCACTTGTGTAGTTATCTCTTACACAGCCTCGTGCATGTGTCTAATTTTCCAACCTTTTTTCACGTGTTTCCTTCGCATGGTGCATTAGTGGTTGATTTTCATTAACTCTCAAAAGGAAAACGGTGAGATGTAAGCTATGCTTCATGCCATCTAATACAATCATTCAATCAAGGGAAATGCACATTCGCTCACTTCTTATTGTAGCAAAGGCATCATAGCAAGCAATTGGTGATATATTTTTTGCCAAGGTTGAATTCCTTTAGCAAGACGTTGCCCATGCACAAATGTAAGATTTCGGAAGCAGGCCAGTAAGTGCATACCAGAAACATCCATTGCAGAATAATTTCTTCATTATATGCTTCATTTGCTTGTGTACAGTGTGTGCTAAGACATCGTAGCTTACCGTTGCGCGGATTTAGTTTCCAAATGGCAAGTGTAATTAGTAGCACATATGAGAGACATAGTTCACTCACGTTTCACACCCGCTATGGCTTTAAACAACCGCTGATAGTTCTGCTGTATCTACACTTCGACCTGACCAGCTCGGAGATGCAATCACGCCTCGTTGTCGTTTGTTGACCTATGGTCCGCTTTCCCGTGGATACAGCCAGCAGGGCTTGGCTCGCCAAACTTTCCTGGAGCATTCCTTATGTGATTCCCCAAGATCCATGAACATATATGAGGATCGGAACAAAGACCGATTTAAAAACTGACAGCTTTGCGATATTTGAAAACTGCCGTTTTGTTACCACCCCTGTCTTTTTGGTGATAATTTTCATTCCGAGAGGAATAGCTAAAAATTTGAAATAGGAAATTTGTAAAAACATAGTTATGTTAATGTTATACGTCAGCACGCATTTCTTGACGTGATCGGCAGGAATTGGATTGATCAAACCGGTTGCAATTTGGCTGAGGGTTTCATTTGTAACGATCCGTAGACGTAGAATCGTGTTTCGGTGATTTCGTCACATTCCTTTAATTAATGTCGTTACTTCTTCACGTGGTTGTGTAAGAAACCCAGCTGTTGATTGTGCATTTTGTGTGTCCGGGCAGTTGCAAGCGTTTTCTCCTATTTAAAATGTTTGCAACAATCACTGGCGTATTTTCAACTTTGCGAAAACCTATCAAGTTTTGTCATTCAATAAGTACATTTTTTGTTTATACTAGTGGCAATACTTTTTATCTAGCTTTTATGTTGATTGCAGACGTTCTTACGTCACGGCAATGTCGTTTCATTTGTATTGCCTGGGGGTGAATTTGCCATTCCCTGTTTTCTTCATTGCTGAGAAATCGTAATGTATGCCAACCATTTCTTAAAGCTGCGCTGTCATTTTTCAACGATGGAAGCGCCTTCCAAACCATGGTCGTTTAACTGTTTTGCGGGTTAGTCGCTGTTTATGATTTCGTGAAGTCATGCTTTTATTCATGAGTATACACAAAAGGCATAGCTCCTGATTAGTGACCTCGGTAGCGGATGCATGATGCTGTTAACTGTTTTATGTGGAAATAAATAGAAGCATTTATCAAACAAACTCATCCAGTTTCAAATTATATTTACGACATTATTCTTGAAGCTGCCCCCAAAAAGAATTGTTTAGGTGATGGAGTTTACTTTTCTGCGCCATGATGCATTGTAATGGGTGTTTGCTTTTGGTTGAAACGCTTATGCGGGTCTCTACAGTTGGTCATTCAATCAATGTGTTCGTTGGAGTCCAGCGTATTACTGATAAAATCAGGCAAATTGTGCCACCGTGGTGCTTGCTTGTGTCTTGCATATTTTAATGTGTGTCTTTTTTGCGAATAAATTCTGTCCCTGAGTTGAGAGTAGCCCATTGCGATTGAGGTGACTACAGCCACAGTGCAGGTTTCCACTTTGCGATTGAGGTGACTACAGCCACAGTGCAGGTTTCCGCTGGTGGTGGAATCGTTCTGCTTCCGTCAACTTCAAACGGCTTTACATGGACCTTGTGGTTCATGAACCAAATTTTCTAAAGAACTTGGCAAATATCTATCATTTCACCGACAAATAATACGCTGAACACCACCGGCTTTAACACCAGTTTTACCAACACGAATGCCCTGGTTTATTAGTTTTTCAGAAATCACTCATCTAACCCCTATGATACGGACCATTCGTCTGGACCAAACACCTAAAAATTGAAAACAAGTGTCTTTCACAAAATAAAGAAAATTGTCTATGTCTCTTCGTCTACCCAACAATTATCTATTAGAATACCAACGCGAGAGGATGAAGGACAAAGTCGAGTTTATGCTAGGGACACCGCACCACTCAAATTTGTTGTTGGAGTTGCCAGATGGCCGGTATTTTACTATTAATTCAGCAGGGGCCGGAAAGAAGCCGGTATTTTGAAAACGAGTGCCTGAAGCTGGTATGTTGAATATAAAAAAATTGCAGTAACTGCAAAAAGCGCAAACTTCTCAAATTATAATAACGTTAATGAATCTTGTGAGAACAGTTCCTTCAGGGAAGTTCCATATAAGGGCAAATTGTTACTTGTGCCATAACAACACTCAACTGTATCTCCGTTTTCCCTCTTCCTTCGTTTAGCCATACTTAGCATCTTCCGTCGTCCTAAACGTCATCTGTATGTGCATTTCTTTTGGCAATTAACCGTGTAACTGGCGTAGGTGGGGTTGTTGTTTAAACTAATACCGTAGGCTTTTGCAGGCAGAATCCAGGAAAATCATAGAAATGGGACTGGATGACAGTGACACTGTAGAGACTGGCGAACATTTCACAATCACGCAAGCTGCATTAAACTGACACACTATTTTGTCAGTGGACTACAACTGGCTCAAGAAAGGGCCAGCGAATCAACCGGGTGGTCATCTCTCAGCCAGTCTCAGTGGTCCAAAAGGTAGTGGGAAATATTTTAAAGAGTTTCAGGTGAGCTAGAAATTGTTTGCTGCAAACTGAAGTGAATGTAGCACGCTGGGAAATTATTAGTTATGTGATGATGTTTATGTAGGCAATTCTACCGCACGTTTGCTTCCATTTTTCAGAAAACAACCACATCAAAAATCTTTGAAATGTGTGAAACATCTCCTATGTCAAAAATGCAATCTTTCGTCGTGTGTGTTAGTGGAAAAAGATTGAACTCAAGCAATTGTTTTTTCATTTTGCTTCTAAGCTCTGCGATTATGATGGCGATTTGTATATTAATGAGCAAGATCTTTGAAAGATTTGTGTGAGTGGAAATCATTGTTCTGATATCACTTTTTTGAACTTTTATTTTGTGTAAAATAATTTAGAGAGAATTCTTCAGAATCCGTAATTTGGACCAATAAAATGGGTTAATTTGTGTGATTTCTTTTAAAAAGGATCTGAAATCGCAAGCGAAGCAAGCTCTTGTTCTTCTTCCGACAATATAGACATACTTGTTAGAAGCAGGCACTTCTGTAATTTCCTTGCAAGCTCGAGAAGTTTTTGACGCTCTCAAATAAAATGAATGCTGTTTCCTACCTGTCATCCAGAAGTGCAGTGGTTTTGCTTGCCCTGGGAACTTTGATTTTTTGTTGTTCACAACTATTGATGTCAGTTGCAAAATAGTGAAATCGCAGCATAGAAATTAATAAAATACAAAAAACATTTTCTTCGTCGGCTGTCAGAAGTGTGAGGATGTTGGCTGCACGTGGTGCTGTTCATACGTGCTTTCC
>Ga0210059_1005730_pt1 | contig 19935 bp, 6 predicted proteins | sample Ectturendosymbi2_FD_188042 | JGI IMG/M metagenome (GOLD analysis project Ga0210059, IMG submission 188042) | Ecteinascidia turbinata endosymbiont from Florida, USA - Sample 2 (SPAdes) (version 2) | ecosystem: Host-associated > Tunicates > Ascidians > Unclassified | place: Key West, Florida... | reverse complement strand
TTTACGAGTAATTTAGTTCATTGAATTTTCTAGGATTCATTATGGCCGTAGCACCAACAATAAGCGCAAACAAGTCAGACCCCGTACCACCAGCTGCAATAGCTTTATAGATATCTGCATCTGCGTGTATCTGCAAATATCCAACCATTTGGTCGAAGACACCCCCAGTATAAACTGGATTATCCCCTAAAGCAACAATGGGTGAGCTTATCATCTTAACGGAGTACTTTTGAGACTTTCGTTAGCTTCAACGGGTCAACATTGCTCTTAGTACATCACAGAGCAAGAACGTTTGTTTCTCCGCTTTTCTCAAATATTTCTCACGTTTGGGAACGAATCCACAGAAAATGTATTCACCTAACTTTTCGGCGAGCACAATGTTCAGAGTGTTTTTTTCCAATTTTTGGTGCTAAACCTACGCGAGCAATTCTCAACACTTTTGACAAGACAAGCTTTTTCGTCGTAAGAGAGCTGCTGCTTTTGACTTCGCTGATATAATTATTTCACAATCACTGCACCAGGAAAAAGTCCTTCCGCTAGGCTTGAACCTGAGTGAATGGACTTCCCTAAACCGCTTCCGTGTCGGAATTGACAGCACCTGAATGAACCAACGGAATTAGGGATAAATCATCGACCCCACAGCTGATGTATCTTGTCCCATCTGCCGTCCATTAGAATTTGCGACAATGCCAGAATTCCTTGAATGCTCACCCACGTCACGCGATCACCCATTGTCAATCCCCCCAGAACAAAACATGAAATGCATTAGGATGTTCGCTGCACACCTGCGATGGAAGGAAGTGGCTACCCTGAAGTATTTACTGTAAAGCTGCGTAATAATAAGATTGAGGAAACCCTAGTCAGAAGACATTTGTTAAAAGCAGCATTACGAGATCGTTCTTAGAAATAAACATGGCAAAGCAAAAAGATCAAAGTATTAAAAAACATAATTTTCTTCAAAGGTGTCACGATGTCAGTTACATAGCTTCCACAATGCTGATTATAATTATGTTTATATTAGAGTTAGATATGTCCGCATTGTTTTATCGAAAACAAAAAATGCGGTAACTAGACTTTCCACTAATCGAGACTAATTATACTCTCTTGAAATGAAATTTAATCAAAGCTGAAATTGCTTCCAGAAATAAAGAAACGAATTTAAAATCATTCCAACCGACGATAGAGCAAAAAATTAACAAATCATCTAACCTCGTGGTGATTAAGCTGTTGATAATTGTGCCATTAGCAGACATTTCCCTACTTCCTAGCACAACGTAAAATGAATTTCACCAAACAGTAGAACAAATTCGCTATCTGATAAGCCTGTAACATAAGAGTTGATGACATCGCAAGCAGTCAAGTAAAAATTCTCACATCATCACCGGTCTGCTTTCTCTCCATGGTCTTGAACGTTTTCTGTCACTGCTTCACCTAACAAGAACACGATAACACAGATTATCTAGGGTGGGTGTCAAAAGTAAAAATCAAACCCATACATTTCCAGCCAAGCAACATTTTCCTATCAGAATGGCTTCATTTGTTGCAACTTCTCCGGTGGTGTTGCGTTGATTGTGTGATTCACCACGAACGGGATGTGCGTGACGAATAACACCATTATCTGTGTGGCGCGAACAAGCAATAATAGAGTGATCTCGTCGGGTGATCTCTATTGTTGCTTGCTGCCACGGTGCGAAGCTTTGCGCACATGCCGCTCGGGATTTCCGAACGCAACACATTCATTTCTATGGATATCATTGCAAATCTCCTTTTCATGTCGCCGATAACAACGAGCCATGTGCTTTTTTCCTTTTGTACACGTGCTTTGCTGCAGCCTATGCAGCTTGTACAACCTATCAAAGACAATCCTCACTTCAATTACATTCGAAGGGCTTTGAGCGCAGGTACTGCTTTACGTAAAGTTAGTTGCTTCTGGTAATGGCAACGTTAAGCAAAAAGCTGAACGTTTGGCATAGTGATAGAGAATTTCTAGAATGGTTGACGGGTCAGTACGCCTTTACGCAAGTTCAAGAAGATGACTTGCTTGATATGAAAAAAAGTAGTTTCAGACTTAAAAAAAGATAACATCAAAAATATCATGACATCGAGCATGTATCTTCTGAAGTAAAGCCTACAATGAAAGTACACCACCATATCGTGATATGAAACCATAGGTGTGGGCGCAAGCAATTTTTGGAGGTGCAAAGCATATTTTCCCCGAATTTCCCCAAATTTGCCCGAAAAACTTTGATGCAACAACAGGTCTATAATTTTCTTAATCTGTCGGTACACTCTATTTTCCTCTACCATGATGCCACAGACTTGAAAATATAAATTTTGGTACTTGAAATTTGGTTCTTAATAACCCAACTGAAAAAAGTACGCTAGGCTGTGCAAGAACATTGTCAAAATCCAGCTGCCTCAGTATTCCTGAACATCTGCCTCACAGTTCTGAAGTTTCCAATTCACATTCCAGCTGTTGCTGTCAACAAGGAACCTTACACCTAGCTGAGGTAGGTCTGAAACTGCTTCCTTCTCTAAATACGTACAGTATATGTGGCATGTATCATATTATTTAGGTTATTACTACGCTGTGTCTCACAACATTGTGTATTCAACTGCACATATATGCAACATGCAACCAACTGTATGGCGAATGTGTTCAACCCAACACTCTACAGTAGCTTAAAGTAAAAACAAAAGCTTTTCTGTACTTGCCTAGCACTTACTTATTTAATATGTAGTTGGTGCTCTGCAGTATACTCGATTACCTCAGGGTATGATTAAGAAAACTTTCAAGTGAGTCAGTTACACATCAATTCTCACAAACTAAAACACAAAGTTACAAGAAACAGTTTGTTGATTTTAGATATGTATTTAATGCGTTTTCTATAATACACAAAACTGATATTTATACACTCAATAACAAGGAAGTATAATTTCATTACTACTGTTTAAAATTGTCGAAGCTTCTTTAATCAATTTTTTCATATTTTGTCCAAATTTTTGACACATCAAAACCTTTCGGATGTGCGCTTGTACCCTCTGCGCCTCAGATCCTCCACCACTGTATGAAACTATGGTCAGCTAAACAGGTGCCACCCTTCACTCAAAAAGGTTGGACACTGCTGAGTCCTTGATTAAATTATTACTTTGTATTAGTAATGTACACAAAAGTAAACACACTGAACACGCGATCGATGAGCTTTTAAGTCAATGTAGCTATGATCCACCTCAAGACTGACCTAAGACTCAAAATAACCTAAGCCTTCTCATGATTTAACCTGGACATCGACACCGAAGCCATTAAGAGTCTGGCACAGAGGAATGGGAAGAACTAAAGCACCAAATTTCTGGACTTCGCTGAAGTCCACGCATGACATCACTGAAATATTGCTGTAATGAAACTTTGTAAGGCAGCGCACCCATGCTTCATTTCGCAAATGCAGCTGCTTCACGTTCAGTCAACCATTAAAATATAAATAAAGGACCAGGATTATAGATAAAAAGGGGTTAAAAAGCAACAACAAAAATGCTTGCACATCAATTAATGAAGTTCTTCAACCATCCCGAGGGTCGAGAAAGACCTAAAAAACTTCATTTAATCAAGAAAGCGAAAGAGCTCAACAGTCTAATGACAAACCCAAATGGCTTCGTTCAATTTTGGCAAAGTGCATTTCAAAATTGCCTGCGTGTATCTGACTTCGGACCATAGCAAGCCTGTGTATCACGTCACTGGCTCGACCTGACTGAAACGTGTGTTCAGTAGCCTACCTATAAGAATGCTTTGTACGAAATAGCGTCTTTTATTAACAGGTGATCCACCTTCGCCGGCCGAGGGCGAACGTTTCAGTAACGCAAAAAGCAACATTTTGCTTCGTAACGCTCATCACCGTCATCGTTGGTCGCCAACGTCTGAAGCACTCTGATCAACACCTGGCTACGTCGCGTTCGCGTTTATTTGCAGTAGCATGTTCTTCATTGCTTCACCAGTAAACTATTATCAAAGCCCATGGTTGCTTCCTTATAACCTCGATAAAGCTGAATTAATGCCAATTGAACTTGAACGGTGAGTGTTTTTTGGCCTTCTAACGTCTGTGTTGTCTACAGTCGATCAGAAACGCATCTTACATCAGGATCATATCGGGGAAAAGCGGATGACATGCCATGACAAAAACGACGTGACGACACGCAAAATTCGGTTGTTTCCTATCAAAGTGACAGGAAGTGAACGAGGAAACCGTCGTGCAGGTCTGTGCGGTGTGCAGAAAACGTGACTGACACTGTGTCCGATTGAAAAGAGTCTTGCAGTAAAGAACATTTGTAACAAGTCTGCTCAAAATTGTTTGTGGTATGACGTGGTGGACGTCAATGTAACATTAATTCGATTTTAACATTCGTGATGATATGGGGTAGCTGCGACTACAGTATCAGCAACCTGTTCCGTTTGTCTTACCAATAGTATCAATTGAAACAGCAATATAAACATCTATATCGTAATTAATGAATTCAATGAAATCGAATCAAACAGAAATCTAATCAAAAAGTCAATATACCATTTTTTGTCTTGGCAAAACACCACGGTACTGATATTTCGTCTATACATTTTTCTACGGCTTGAATTTTTTTCTAAATTCTCCTTCTTTCGGAAAACTACATGCTTGGCCGTGTAGTTAGATACGTGAATAACTATCACGAGAATTGAGCTACAGTAAGTACCGAAGCAAAACAAATGGCGTTAAACTGCCATCAACACTGAACGCTGCTTTCATGCTTGAATACAACAACACTCACGTGGCAACAGTTTTATTTATTAACCAATACTAATTTCTACAATCTGTTGCTTGTGCTAAATTCTATATGCCGCAAAAATTACTTGTTGAAAATGTTAATGTGTTGTCTTCAATACTGAACCGATTTTCTAACTTCTCACTGGTATGTTTATTCAGTTGAAATTTGAAACGATTAGAAAGAAGCTTTCTAAACATGCTTCGAACCCGCATATATCGTGCGAAATGTTTGAAGGCAAAGGTGTGTTGATAAACTCAGTTGTCTCAGATGCCTTTGAATTTATTTTAGGAAAAACAAAAAGCAGAAGAAACATGACACGTAATGTAATGACGAGAACTACATCAATATATCAGCGCACACGGAAATCTAAAAACGCATCAGAAGACGTATATTTCATTAAATTACCATAAATCGGTTTTCTGGATGGACGTTGATGACTTTCTGTGCGTGGTGAAAGAACCTGTTCACCAAGTTGAGCAACTTTTGCTGCACACGAACAAGGTCGATGCTTAATGGTCCAGAGTGGGTTAGTTTGCCTTAGGCTGACGTGTTTCTTCCAATCGCAGTTATAAACAGCCGAGTAGATAGACCAAGGCATTATTTGTTGCATTCGTAAAAACTAAATTTCATGAATATTGCGAGTAGATTGCATACACAATTCAAAACTGATCACAATCTTGCAAGAAAATCATCAATCAAGGTAGTAACAGACGATTTTGGATTGATCTCATGACAAATATTGTCACTGTTTTTGTTCAGGATGCAATTCACTAATATTTTTGCAATTTCAGAACCTATTTAAGAGTCAGTGTTTAATCCCTCAACGTTTACTTTAGCGTTTTCTATTAAAGTGGCTTTTATTTTCATTACACATCCATCCAAAACGATTTGTCTCATGTTTTTTTTTGACCGCCATACGTTCTGACTGTCTTTATCAGTTCCGAAATATAGATTTTGATATAATACGCGTACTTGAATTTAGTAGAAAGTTTTTAACATCCAAAAAGTCAGTGAACATGCTTTTACTATTGACTTGATTTGTTTTGTAGAAGAACAAAGCATGCATTTCATAGAAGTAGCACGTCGTCAAAAATTTATCTGTGGAAAATTATTTCGTTGTTTGACTGGGACATTGAACCCCGGTGGTTGAGAATGGTATATGAAGCAATGGTGTGACGAATGTCTTCTGCCCCCAAAGAGAAAGCCTGTTATGACGTATAAACACCTGCTATAATGTCCAGTTCCGTCACCATACCGTTGACACTAAACACTGTGTTGTTGGGTTTCCCTAACCTGCGTAGGGAGTAAGTTAGGTGAATGTTGTTCCACCTTTCCGCGTGGAAACAGTTGCTGTCGAACATTTGTCGCATGCGTTATTGAAACGTATTTCGAATGATTGGCAAGGCTGTCATCGACATTTCAAGATAAATTTTGTCAGAAAAACAAGCCAAAAGCAGGACCAATGATGTTGTCTGGTGGCGTTTCAAAGACGTGTTGCTAGTGCTACTACACTCCTTTTCGATGAAACACAAAAATCTGTCAAATTCATTCACGTTTCAAACCCCCAGTAGCATCGACTTTCTTCCAAGCTTGTTTTATGAATTAATTTGGATAGGAGCATGGCCAGCTTGAACGATATTTTCTCTTGCATCTTCAAAACTTTGGCCGTTATTGCTAACCTAATGATATCCTTGCTAGTTCAGAGTTTTGTGAACAGCAGCATCCTTCCGGTGATATTTTCTGCAGCCTTTGCACTGGCTCAGTGTATTGTCAGTGCCATCTAGTGGCTCAAGTTCGAACCGGTTCTATCGCAAACATCGAACTTTGCTTTAATGCTTGTCTTCCATTCCGGCAGAAAATCTTGTCGAACAATTTTTTGTACGCCTGACAGAAACGTTTGCTCAGAACACCGTATATGATCGGATTCAAGGAAAAAGTAAGCAGACACAGCGCTCCAAACACCTGAATAAACAAAACACAGTATATTATTTGAGTTTGTTTACGCAATTGCTTCTAGCTTTGATGATGCAGTGACAACATAATGAGCATAGGTTTGTTGATAAGAATTCGGTTTCAATTTAAATTGGCTGTAAATATCCTAATACAGTTGTGAACTTTCGGCATACCAAACATTTCAAAGTGCTACCGGTACTCTGTTTATCAAGGTTCTCATTTTTAAGTACAATAGCATATTTGCAGTCGATATTTAAGAGAAGAATAATTAATACGTGGCAGCGCTTAGCTTGATAGCTGTTCCACACAGTTGAGCTTGGTACTCAAAACGTTTTTCTTGCAGTATATATTTAGTGCCACAAAATGTATTTTTCGATTTTGTTAATCTTTTTGCGAAGAAGGTGACAAATATACCTTTGTTGGTAGATTTGTTATAATTTCGATGTTTTCCAGGGTGCTTAGCTTCACAGCAGTGTTTCTCAACCCCGAGTCCGCGGACTCATTTGAGTCCGCGGAATGTTCTTGGTGAGTCCGCGAGGTATTAAACTTTTTCGTAATATTTCAGATAAGTTTTGCCGCCTTTTTCACGGCAGGCTACCGAATTACGCAATCTTGCTGATTATGATGTCATAAAGAAATTTACAAGCTCTCTCAGCAGACAATGTGCTTTGGACTAGTTTACAGCATTGATCATTGAAATCTCTGTCTGGTTTATCATTGTCTGATGTGGGTTTTTTTCATTTTGTTTAGCAAAGTTTTTAACTATTCTGTATTTTCGTAGCCTTCATTCTTGGTACCATCAAAAAAACAAACAAATAAAAAATTCTAAGCAAAAGTTCTCGAAATTTCGTTGGTAATAGCAGAGAAAGAAACTTTGAAGTAAACTAGAAGTATCTCAAAGAAATGACAAAAATGTTATACTGTTGTTACGACAACAGTCCATCCTCAGATACGAAGTTTGGAAAACTCACCTCCTTTAGTTCGATGGGAGCTAGGTCTCGCAGCAGCACCAGAATACCATAAGGAATCCAACAAAAGCTGAAAAAGACGATGATCCATATAGACGATTTTAGCATTTGGATTTCATGTCGACCCCAGTTTTTAACTCCCATCATACTCCTGCTTTTTTTGCAATGCTCCTCACAAATATATTGATTAGATGCAGTTTTTGACTTGTTCTTGTCTTTGGAATAAAAAGCAGTTGAAGTGGTCTGAACCGTGCCCTTTCTTTCAACCCTTCGTCGGCTTTCTGACAAGGCCTGTGAAGTGTGAAATATTAATAAGCACAAAACCTGTTCAAAACGATTTGCCAAGAGTTTCATTTCACGACATAGAAGATAGAACTTTAGATTAAAAGCTAAAATTTTTGTTCGGTGCTTGATGCTGTGTCTGTCCCAAAGCTGCTAAAACTTTAAAGAATGATTTGTTGCAGGTTTTTGGATTGACACTGAAGATGGTGATGCTGATGTTGTAGCAAGTTTTTATGATTTGTCTGTTGTTGTTAAAAAAACGTTTTTCCGTTTGTACTAAAGTACGAACAAACGCACGATTATCAAAACGACATTCCTGCTCATAAATTAGTCAGCAAACACATTTCCTGCTCATAAAATAGTTAGCAAACACTTTTTCTGCTCATAAAATAGTTAACAAACACTACAGTAAAATTAACATTTGAAGAATGATTTTTCTTTCTGCTTAAATCAATTAAAGTCTGTCACGGTCATTTTAAGTCAATGCAGAGCCCAACAATGAGGACGAACTCATCAAATCAAGTTTTGTGCAGAGCAAGGCGTAATACAACCAAATAAAACCAGGGCTGCGAAGCAGAAGTCCGGAGCCGGAGCGCCGGAGCTGGGTATTTTGCCTGTAGCCGGAGCTGGAGCTCAGATTAAAAATCAGATAGAGCCGGAGCTCAGTTTAAAAATTTTGACCGGAGCTGGAGCTATGGCCATTTGAGAGGTAGCTCTGACTTCGGTTCCCTTCCTATACAAACGGTTTTTCCAAATTTACTGAAAACTAGACGTATTTTTTATAGCACACTAATGGCAATTTCAAATAATACAATGGTTTTCCGTTTTCAATGCACCAAATCATTTTGGAGTCGGAGCCAAAAACTTTAGATGCCTGGAGCTGAAACAGAGTCGGAGTCTGCAATTTGAGTTCCGGCTGAGCAACCCTGCGATTTCAGGTACTTGATGGGTATTTACTACAAATGCCCCAGAAATGCACCCATTTCTCTGTTAAAAAAAAACGTTGAAATTTAGCGGTTACTGGTGACTGTTTCATTAATTTATAGTTGAGTTTGCTTTTGCGAGGTCACTTGACAGCATTGCGTTTTTAGCTCAACAACCAATGGCAATCGCGTAAGCAACATTCGTGGTTTGGAATAGTAGAAACAGTTATTGTGCCCGATAACAAACGTTATTGTTTTTATTGCTCCCTTGTTTTTCAGCTGAAACTTTTAAGCTATTGCTTGAATTCGATTTCGTGAAGCATATGCCGTATTTTCAACAACGGGTCAAACAGACTCAGTGAGCAAAAATACATAAACAAACAACTAATCCGATTCTATTGTCACCTTTAGTATTCTCGCGTAGCAATAGATGGTGATACTGTGAGGGACCAAATGGCCAACGAAGACCGCGAACAAAATGAATTTTAAAGGGAAGGTTCCATCGAAGCAAATGCAAACATACTTGTTAGAATCGATATCAACTTCAGTCCAAGCTGTTAAATATTGAAAAAGCTCAAAAATATGAAAACAATTCAAAGCTACATGATTAGCAAAAGACGTTGTTTGCTTGGTAATAAGGAGAAAATATTTTTCATTACAAAAGCTTGAATGGAGTTACGAATAGCCTACTTATAAATATTAGACAAATCAATAATGGTAGCTTAAGATGCTGATGGCGTTAAAACAATGCACATATTTGTGACTTTACTTCGAGTCAACCTATTTACTTGTCTACTGTGGATCTTTAGTGCACCTTTATTCTGCAGGCTAGGCACCGTCGACTTCTCCACAGTGAACTAACGCAGTCAAAGTACACAATAAAATATCAAACGCTTTTACTTCTGTTTAATAGCAAGAAACATGTTGGCGAGACACCATTCGCATTTTCCATTTGCCCAGATTTTTTGCTATCTTCCAACCAGCACAGCAGGTTTACGACACACTCACCTAGTACAACGGGAACTGTGTTAGCCACAGCAAATGTCCAACAAGTCAAAATCGTCACCAGAACTCTTTGCTTCGTGTAAAGTTTGCGGTACATTGTGCAGTAGTTAGCCGCAACGTATCTGCAATTAGACACCAAGCGTTTTGAAACTTGGTGTATAATGCACCAAGCACATCATGCCCAAAAGATATAGATCTACTTGTGTCTGCAAACAGACACAGGACCTTTATTAAAAATTTTTGAAAATATGATTATGCACAAAACGTTTATGAAACTTCGAGTGCGTCTCATGTTATTTACTCTTTGTATATGTCTTCTGACACGAAACCTGAATTTCTTTTTTCATCCATGAACAAATATTGCAGAGTTATGGACATTTTGCATATCACGTGTATAACAACAAAAAATGATTGGCATCTGTGACACTGACATATTTAACGTCATTCCAGGAATAGGCTACTTATTTTGAAGACTTATACTGTAGTATACAATGATTGGCTCAAGTTCGAAGATTTGAATATGCTTCTTGCTGCTCCTTCTGACCGGGATCGGATACCATAGAAACAAAATTACCGAAATTCTTTAAAAAGAAGAAAATCCCCTTCAGTCAAAGATTAAGGAAAGTTGTACGGGAAAACGCGAGATTTTCATTGTCAGCATCGTTATTTTTCAACAAAAACTTGTTAAAGTACAGCGTTAGACAGTACCGCAATTTCAAAAAACACTTTTCTGGCCGTGCAAGCATCAAATGAAATAACCTACCAAGGGCGTAGTAAAGATTTTTCCCAGGGGGAATAGTGTTTTTGCTGACGATGACCAAAATACTTTCCAGTGGGGAGCGACACTGATGAAGTTTCAAATCACCAAATCGAAGCTAAAATGAAATATTTTTTCTACTAAAACGTTTATAGGAAAATATCAAATTTCAAAACCCAGGGGGGACAACGTCCCTCATGCACCCCCATTCCGACGCCCATGTAGCCTACATAGCCACCCACAAGTTGTGTGTGAGATGAAATGTGGACATAAGCGCTACTCAGACGCACGAAACAACATCGAACATTAAATTACTGGAAGCAAAGCATGAAAGTTCTTTGCAATTACGAGAGACTAAGAGGCGGAAATAGCCTTTTCACCTGTTCAGTGCAATAAAAGTCATAGTCACAGCGGCTGTGTGGCAAGCTACGCCAGACAATCCAACAGAAACGTAGCAAAGAACTTTGCTGAACCAGGAGCCAGCCACGAGCATGTTCGTCAAAATCACTGGAACAACTACGGCGCATACGACGCAGTCAGCAACGGCCAGGTTCAAGACCAAGTAATTGCAAGCCTGCAAACAAAAGCCACACTTGGCGATAACATCTGGTGGTCTAAAATTATTCTGTCAAGATGTATATGCTAACGGGATTGTACAACCCTGACAAACACGGAAAAACTGAACGCAAACATACGTTGGTATGTTCTGCTGATAAAAACAGCGACCGATCATGTTTAATGTTGACCGTTTTGTCGGCTCTTGGTCACAAGTTCACAACAAACAAAACGCAGTGTTCCGGATCGGAACATATCAATTCCAAGGCACAAAATCCATGAATCGCTGAATCGCACGAAGCCTTCGGCTTATTCAGGAAAAACGCTTCTCGAGGACAATCTTTTGTTGTTGGGTTGAAGTTGGTTTAGGGTAAAATTATTCAGGTTTGGTAATACGTTACTTCGTCATCTCAGAAAATGTTGATATCAGTTTTACACTGGAACACCACCGTGCTTCAGATCAGCAAGGTGTCATTTAATGCCTGAAGATTTGTACATTAATGACCTTATCAGATGAACGGCCCGCTCATCACGTGGGCGCTTCCGGCGTCCGGCGTTACGTCAACGACACCAGGTATTGAACCGGGTCAGCAGATCATCGACTGTGCATTTCGTTATTGTTAATTTATGCGATGCGCTGAACCATGCATATAATCGGAAACCTATTCAAAGGAGTCCTTATTTTTGCGTTAATTCATGTTACTTTGTAACCAAAAATAAAAGCATGTAACCCACCTGTGAAAAGCAGTGTTGCAATTTTTTAACTGTTACTTTGCAAAAACACTGTGACACAATAATGCTTGAACTTACAGTCATGCTGAAAGGAAAACTGTGACACAATAATACTTAAAACTGTGACACAATAATGCTTGAACTTACAGTCATGCTGAAAGGCAAAATGCAGTTGCGTCATTTTTTATTTCACCATGCAAACGAAAATGTCTGAACGTCATAATGCTACATACTGCTGTATAAATTGTATGGTAGACATGGTGACAGATCTAGTCTTGTGCAATCTTGAATTGTATGTCATGAAAGGTGAGCCGTTTTCATTACTGATTCAGCGTTCAAAGCCTTTCCAATTGGGTTTTTCTTTTGTAAGAAAATATAGCTTGTATCGCGTTTAATTTGATACCTGACAATTTTGAACAAAATCTTAAAATGAACATTTGGAAGTGACTCCAACTTTGAAATTTTCTTTCTGCTAAATGACTCCACTGACTGTATCAAAATGACATGGAAACTTTATCTCAGTCATTCAGTATGATCCTGTTAGTTCATGCCCTCGGTGTAAATCAAAAAGTGAGTTTGTGATTTCATTTTGTTCGTGAAATTCTCAGAAAATTCGTCAAAATCTGAGGTAAGGAGGAAAATGAATAAAACAACGCTCTGTTTTAAATTTTCTTTTGCAAACTAATAGCGGTTTCTAAATATTTTATGGCTTTCAAACCCTTGTTCGATTATTTTTCTGCGCAAAACAAAACGTTAACATCTCTCTTTCCTCCCTCGCAGCGTACATGTTGACCAGCTGTGTGTATCGCGTGTGCGCCAACCAAGTAAAATTGATGAGCATTTTTTTTCCAATTAGTTTGCAGACTACAAAGACATCTCTACTTTAGTTGCAATTTCCAAATACATTTTGGAGGTTTGGCAAAGATTTAAAAGCAAACATCTGTTTTTCCAACTGGCATCTCAATCAGCACACACCTCTACTGCCTTCGCGTTTTGATTGGACAATTTTGCTGACGGCAGACGTTGCATGTGACCGCCAACATACGTGCAGTAAATCATTTGCACCCAAATCTAATTTTAGACTGATTAGTGTGAAAACGTTTTCAAGAAATCACGCGAATACTAAGTGCACCTGTTTTGATTTTTTGAATGAAAAGTGGCAGCCTTACCCCCGATCGCAGCTTTTTTTCAACCTTCACAGCGACCATAGTCATTACATTCCCAATCGTGCCGAACACGCAAACGAATATAAGGAACATGAGGTGAACCAGGTGACCTGCCGTGCTGGTGGAAACATCTTCAGTAGGGGGACTGCGAAAAAATAACGTGATTAAGAAGTGGCGCACGATTTTGCATTTGTTCCAGACGTCTGTATGTTGACAAAGTCAGCAGAGGCTCTTGAACTCTACCACCAAATATTTTGGAGTGTAATGAAGCATCTATTGCACGAATTTAAAAAGCTTATATAGCAATGTTCCTAATGTTCAGACACCAAGGTATTTCAAAGAGGCGAGCAAAGTATCCTTTCGACGAGAAGAAAAAGGGTAAATTTCCTTAGGGAGTGGCACCAAATAGGTAAATCAGTCTCGTAAATTGTCTTTTCATATAACTTTTTTCATGTTATGAACTTTAAAGTAAAGGAAACGAAAAACTATAAAATACTTTCGTAAACAATATTTTTCAAATCTTTTGAAAATTTTCCCAAGATTCTGTCAATACAATCTTCAAAAGTTTTAAAAAAGGGAAACTGTATTTTTTTTGTATGTGATTAAAAAATTGTCAGTACCAATTTACCAACAAAACTCTGACAAAAATATGCAATAACTACGTTTCGATGAGCGTAAGTTCAGATCATAGTTAAGGAAAGTTAAACAATTATTTTCAATCCTAAAATAACTACCAACTCACCTTGTAGTGAAATTGTCCATTGCCATGGCAACCGTTGTCATGCCGATCGCAGACATTTTCGTACTCGTACGAAATCCTCGCTGCGGATCGAACATAAATCAAACTGGTGCAATTGTTGATTGTTGAGCCTGAAATGAACGCAAGGTTCGTGAAATGAAGCAGCAGAGGCGCCTCAGTGAAAGCGCGGGTCAGTTTCTGCTGGAAGTTCAAATGTTTGTTTTCACTGTGTCAGTGTTCATCTCAATCCAATCAAACAGGCATCTTAGCAACATTGGACTTTAAATCAATAAGCAAACTAGATTTTGCTGGCCGCCCGTTCAGCGACTGATCTAATTTTGAAGGAACTTTTTCCCGCTCGACATATGATTTGCTTTGCGTTCGCCCTGCCACCAGGCGCGTAGCCAGGGGGGGAGCAATTGGGGCAATACCCCCCCAATTCCGAACGTTGCACCAACATTTTTCAGGGTAATCAAGGTTTTGATGCGCAAGCCAAAGAAATACTTCAGTGCAAATCAACGAAACTGCTTACGGAGCCTATTACATCAGCCTTTAGTCGAACCTGATCAAAGCACTATGTTTTACCAGTTGTCCATGATTAATCAAATATTGTGTACATGAGGGTCGGAAAATGTTATCCAGGGCGGGAAACAGTAGTTTTTTCAAGTGAATTAAGGATTTTTCTAGGGGAGGCCAAAAATGATTAAATTTTATTTTTTCCACTCGAAACTAAGAAAACAACCTTTCCGCTAAAAATTTGACAGGAGAATGTCAAATATTTCCAAGACCCCTTTCTCTCCATCCCCTTTCGAAGCTCATTATTGTGTTTACAGGTCCCCAACCAGCTTGGGACACCAGGGGGAGAAACGTTTTCTGAGAGGAGGACAAACGTTTTAAACTATGTCTAATATTTTTAAATATGTTCAACACATTTTTCCAGGTGGGGGCGAAACATTTTCTAGGGAGGCGCTTCAGTTACGAGCCTGTGTGCATATAGCATTGTAAATGCTAGAGAATTCATGTCATGGCTGGCATTTACCTGAGGTTTAAGCTCCGTGTGCAAGTTGGTGATGATGAAATACAAAGTTGTATCTAAGTGCTTGTAACCACTAACCGAAAGTACAAGAAGGAGTAACGCTTTTCGCAGCTGTTTCTGGCGCACCAGCTTGATGTATGTCACCTAATGGTGATGTAAACTTCATTTCAATACCATCGCAAAAATTCCTCTACAAATACAGTATTACTTTATGTCTGTAGCATCAGCCGTAGCCTTAAATTTATGGACATCCTATATCATTGTTTTTGTACAATTTTAAAGTAAATAGCGGCAATGTACGTTTTATATGCCTTGCAGCTCAAACTTTGGCTGAAAAGCAATCCAGTGTCAAAGTCTTTTTTATTACGCAAATAGGTCATAGACCACGACCCTCAAACTCAAAACAAGAGCAAAACAAGGACTTAAAAAAGAAACAGGGCCGCATTATGACTATTCTAGAGCTGCAATATGACGCTGACGCAAAGAGGCTGTACCTGAAACTTACTAGAAACAGCTTTTGCATCTTTTTTCCGCGAATGATATCGTGAGTTATAGAGAGTTATCTATAGCCCTCTCCATGTTCGTTTAAAACAGCTATGTCCAACCCGCGGCCCAGTTGAAGGTTTTGTGCGGCCGATTTTAAGTTTTAGCTGCAGTGATAAAGTAACATACTGACAACCACTTCTTATTTTGATAACCTTCAATTTGCTATTTTTGATGCTGGAAGTTCTCAGTACCACTTTAACCAGCGGCATAACGAGGGGGGAAGGGGGGCACAATTCCCCGGGCGCCCTGTCACTATGGGGCGGCGAATGACTACAGGGTCGCCGAAAAGTCACAACAATGTCACAAACACTTTCTTCAATACCCTACATTTACTTCTAAAATATCTCGGGTTCGAACGTGTGGGCGCCAAACTTGCTCCTTGCCCCAGACGCCATCTAACCTCGTTACGACCCTGACTTTAACACGTCTGCTACCATTGCAGTTAAGATTCGAACGCATTCAGTAGGCCTACAATAGCTTAAGCTAAACTTAGTTTGCTAAGATCAAAGTGAGCCATTCAATGTGCGGCCCAGAAACCAATATGCCACTCATTATGCGGCTCTGGTTAAGATAGTGACATAATTTGTTGCTCAGTAAGCCATTTGGTTTGGACACAGCTGGTTTAAAATTTGACACGCTGGCCGAGCACTTTTAAACACCGGTTCATAAACAAAATAATTTAAATATTAATTATTTCAAAATTCCCAAAAACCATCGCGGGCTGTACAAAATGCCCTCGCGAGCGACATGCGGCCCGCGTGTTTGATACCCCAGAATTCATTCTAGATATTTATTTGTTACGATTAAGCATGCATTGTGCCGGTTCAATAACAATCATGTGGAGTGTTAACGTTTTCATCAATGATTTCACATTAAATTGCCGGCGAAAAAAACAGTTTTGTCAAGTAACCCTAGCCTGCCCTGTACATAGTCTTGAAAGTGTTTCAACTTTCATCTGATGTTAAACCCTATCCTACAGTAAATTTGAAATTATTCAGCTGCAACGTGTAGACTCAGCAGCAAAATCTAACGTAAATAGGAAGAAGTTTTTTTGCAAGTGCTGAGGACATTGGCACAGCCATCATTTACAGATAGTTTTCAATCTCTTTTCTTGTTAACGCACATGTGACTAAAATGAAATTAAATTGAATTTTTTCCCAGTCGATTGGATTTTGTTATTTAAACACCCATGGATAAAAAAAGCCTAACAACCGCTTACGCTAAAATGGCTAGAGCAGCGGTTCCCAAACTTTTTTGAGCGTTCCCCAAACCTGCGTTTGGTGAACATGCCTCCAACAACGACCCAATCCCTAAACAACGTATTAAAAAATAATGATTGCAGGCCTATTGGGCATTTTGGCAGTAAGCTGCTAAGTTTGTTTTTAATGTCAGCATTCCACTCTTTTCTCAGCAAGTGCTTGTGCTACAGCCAAAGACAAGCAATGGTAACGTTGAAAATACACAACTCCGGTTTGGATCACCTCGGCATGGCCCATTTTTTGACTCTTCGCCACTGTTATTTCGTTTTCGACCCATACTTTGGGAACTACTGGGCTAGATCAACTAGCCGACCGTTGTGTTAAGCTGCGGCGACAAGTATTATGAACTTCACTCTAGAGCAGTGGTGAGAATCGATTGTGGCTTCGTTTCCGCAAATACACAACCATTTTCACATTTTGTGTAGAGAGGGTGGGTGAAATATACGCAAGTTTGTAACTTTTGCATTTCAGAAGCGTTTAATGAAATAAAATCCAAGAATTTTTCAAATCCATAGGTGTATTCTACCCTTTACGTTATCAGCTGCATACGTCAATCTGTCGCTCAAAAATTGGATAAGATCCACATCCACCTCTTTTATGCGCGCAAGTTTTGTAGACCAACTTCGGGAGTCCGTGTCTTAAAGCAAAGTTGCTTCTCGGCTTCGATTGAATGTGTTGGTGTACATCAGAAGCGCGTGACGGTCACAATGACGTCTTGCTCAACTGCAATATAGGCTGCAAAAAGCATATTGCAAATCTTGCTCTTAAACCATCGAGACTTCTACCATCGGTCTTGAACCAACGTTTTATAAGCAAATGGTGGCCTTCATCCAATAATAAAAACGTGGAAATTTACTAAAAACAAACTTGAAAAACTTGTCAATTCAATGAAGATTGACTTGCATTTGCCAGCTTAAATCTGAACATAATTATTCAGAATAAAAGCGCCAGAAACATGCACCTTTTGCGGAAGATGCTTTAAAAACAAGGGGCATTATATATTTAAATGTTGAGACTCCGTTGTCGTTTGCCCCCCTATCAAAATTTCTGGCTGCGTGCCTGCCTTCCACCTGCGTCAATTTAGTTGGTGCCCGCAGAGAAGAGCTGAAACTAGATACACAACCTACTTAGAGACTTAGAGTGTTTGAACCTTTTCAATCTTGTGTTTTGGCGTCAGTGAGATCTCTTGAACAACGGCATTGTCTTAGCCTCAAAATAGGCGTTGTTATGAAGCAATTGTTGCATGCCCAAACGCTTGTTTCGAAAGATAGCAACAACAACGGAGTTTGGATTTAAGTGTTATTGAACGATGCTGTCTCTGAAAAATTCAAAAATTCTTTTCTGCTGACACGCCAATACACTATCGCAATGCATTTTGCTCACTAAGTCCAACGACTTAAAGGTGCCAGTGCCGTGGCAAGGCAGCAACGTACCCCCCGGTCGGGGTGTGCCCCGACCATTCGTAGGGGCCCCACAATATATATTGTATTAGGAAACCGTCACTCTGCCCTTGACTTTTACTCTTCTGGTTTTTGCCCTCAATGCAGAGCCGGTAGATCAAGCATGTAATTTCATGATTCGTTATTTTCGAAAAAGAATTGCGGACGTTCAGACACTAAAGCAGTTTTTGTAAAGTTGTTGTTACGTCAGAACAAGGCCAATTGTTAATTGTTAATAAAGTCTTGACCTTCACCACTTCACTTCGATGGCATCGCCCTTGTGCGTTGAAATTCTCGGGGAAATTTACGTCATAATGAATGTGCTGTGGAGTGTTGTGCAATCGCTTTGTAGATAAGTACAGATAGAAAGACTAGGTTGCTAGTTCAACGTTAAAAACGTTTTCGTGAAAGCTGCTTATGACAGTTTATGTAAAGTTGAAACAATGGAAGGTTGTTGTTTGTCTGTGCAGGCTGTGTTAAAACAGTCTAATTTAAAGTTTCGACCAGAAAAAAAACGGGATAATCTCGATAAGTTCAACCCTCGCTTGCTTGATCTTAAAAAGTCTCTTCAGATTTAATTTCACTTGCTATATGTCATGATGAAGATGGATGCTGTCTGATTCCAATAAATTCGTTCTTATTAGAAGTGAAGGCAGAGGGAGTGTTGGGAAGCAGTTAGTTCTACGCACTGCTTCCACCTATCAGCTTTTGGTGAAAACACCAAGTTGATTACATTGAGGCTGGTTGTTAAAATGATGAGGCTGCACAGTGACCACCAGGTGCTCTGTGATCGTCGGGATGCAAATCGCAAGCATTAATGAGACTGCCGGTTTCACATATTGTTGTATACCAGGGGTGTGCAACCGTTATTACTGAAGGGCCAAACGCAATTAAACAGGTTAGACCGCGGGCCGCGCCTTCGCTTCACACAGGCTGTCTACCACTAGTGACCGGCATAAAAATCCCCTTTGTTGTATTGCAAGGTGGTCCAAGGCTGCGAGCATGAAGGGCCACATTACGGTTTAAGGAAACATTTGCGGGCCGCAAAGAGAGGAACTCTATTGCAATTGAAAGACTCGTTTGCTGTTCTAATAGACCTAATTTTGCTGCAAGCCTAACGCAATTTTTGTTTCTAGGGTAATTTTAAGTTTTCTGTTTGTTTTCTTGCGACTCAAAATAGAGATTTTCTGCTAGAAAAAAGATGCACAACACACCACCAACATAACAAAACAACTCTTTGTTTCTTGTTTTTGGTGATAAAGTCAATGTCCGCTTTAATTTCCGTAGTCGGCAGACGCAAGCAGGCATGCAGGTTTTATCAGCCATTCTATTTGTGTCGGTTTTCAGTTGCGTCATAATTGAGAAAGCACTTTTGAAAATCACGAACACGGAGCACATCTTCAGTGCAAAGTCTCTAAAGTGGGGGAAATTGCCCGGTTACCCATCCTGGTTGCGGGTTTACCCTTCAATTATTTCAAAATGCTTCCCTAGAATTTCTGTGAAATTTCCCGTATGCTTTCCCGTGTTTGGTGCTGTAATGCCTCTTTAAATAAAAACTCTGTCGGAACAGATGTTACTTGTAACCTCACAATACACTGTGGTTTGCTCCCAGTTAGAATTGAACTTTCTATTTTTCACTGACACATCTCCTTTGACACTTATTTTTTGTTAAATTGCTATACTTGACGACAGGGGCGCAGCCAGGATTTTTCTAAGGGGGGGGCTGAAGTTATGGAAGCAAAAGCCTTGAAAAAGAAAAATTGCTTATGATTAGAATAGTCAAGGAC